>CENU01171359.1_pt1 | contig 22631 bp, 27 predicted proteins | sample 361331 | NCBI WGS metagenome assembly CENU01 (sample SAMEA2619766, study PRJEB7988) | marine metagenome | isolation source: saline water (ENVO:00002010), including | reverse complement strand
GCAAAAACTACCAAAGGATCTAGCAGTGTAATTGCAACAGGCAAACCAATTAATTACGTAGGCTCTCCAGACACATGTGGCCATCCAAGGGCTAATGGAAGCACTGACGTTATGATACCGGCAGGTTAAGATGTCCTGTGGTGGTGGAATTACAGCAACGGTACTGACTGCAGGTGCAGGTATGGTTGCAGAGGTTGGAGGCAATCCAATCGAATCAACAACAGGTGTTCCTAACAATATCACAGATCCCGAAACTGGTTTAACTGGTGATTCATCAATGGCTGCTTTGACAACCAATCAAGCAGAATATCAGTCACTGAGTGCACCAACAAAATTAACTGGTACACTGACTAAAGTATCTACACTTCCAGCAAGTTATCAAAATACATTTTCTAACATGGCAAGCGGTCTAGGTGATGATGTATTTTCTGGCGGTTTTGATGTGTTCAGTGGCGATGCACTTACTGCAATAGCTCCAAGCGGACTCACAAACGTTTTACCAGCAGGATTAGCAGAATCAGCCAAGGTAATGGGCGGAAGTGTAGTAGGTAATGAGATTGTTGGAAGTGCAAAAAAGTTTGGCAGTGTTTTAGGCAGTGCAGATGGATTTGTAGGCAGTGCAAATCAAATGATATCAGCGGCCACTAATAGTGCAAACAGTTTTGCTGGTGGAACATTCCCAGGCATGGACGGCATAATGAGTGGTAACCTTACTGGTATTACAAATGCTTTACCTGATTTTGGTGCAGACCTAGGAAGTCTTGGAAGCACGGTAAATTTTGAAAGCATTGGAAATCTTGGTTCTCCAGGACAACTATTAAAAAACATGGATCAGGCTGGTAATCTTGGCCCAATGTATGACAAAATAGCAAACATATCAGTAGATCCGCGTATTGCTGGCAGTTTAGGTGCTGATCTTAGTACAGTTACAAATGCAGTAAGTTCAAGGACAACCACAACATTAGGAAGTTTAGGAGTTGATCTAAATAAAGTTGCCGAAATAGGTCCAGCCTTACCTAATAATGTGCAAAGTCAGATTTATGATGCATTTGGTGATTTAACAACCACTGAAGTTGCTGATGTAAAAGGTATTCTTGGGAACACACAAACTGCCATAGCTAAAGGCACAGACTTGATGGATCCACAGAAATTGTTCCCAACAAGTTATAGTACTCTTACTGCACCATTGAGAACCGCGAGTGTTGGCGATAGAGCTATTTACACCGCTGACGGTGCTGTAAATGCAGAATTTCAAAGCCTAGGTGCAAATCTTGCAGGAGCATTACCTGATGATCTAGCCATTGCTAATAGCGCCTTAGCAAGAAGTTTTGGACAGGTCAAAGGCATTGACGGAACTACTGCTGACCTATTAGCTACTGCTAGTACAACTGCCGAAACATTTAAAGACTTAGATCTAATCAAAGATCAAACACAATACGTCACAGATGAAGTTAAGAACTTTTGGACCACCACATACAAAACCGAGAGTGGTATTACACTAGCCACAGGACCTAACGGAACTTATACTGTAAGTGATGTAATTGGTTATGCCGCTGGTTACAACAGTGCGGCTCCACTGCAACAAAACAAAATTTTAATGCAACAACTTATTGATAGTGGTGCTATGGATGTGTTTACTGCTGACAACGGATCTTCAAGTTCAAACACAGGCATCTACGTTGTTATGGATTATTTTATAGATGGAGCATATGATCCAATTGCTCCTGCTACTGATTATATTATTCCAGCAGGGGTCTACGGCGCAGGAACATATGCAACTCAAGAACTTTGTTGGAATGGTATAATAGCTGCCGCTAAAACACTAATGCAAACTTTTTATGCCGCAAATCCTGAAGCACAAACAATACAGAGAAACTATAAACGGATGCAAGAACAACAGGCTAGAGAAAAACTTATACGTCAAAAAATCGATCTTGATCTTGATGTTGTTCAAGCCCAAGACACTACTGCAATTCAACTTGCCGCAAATTTACCATCCTACGGTCTTGATACAAGTGCTGGAGGTACTGGAGAACTCTTAGAACGTGTAATGAATTTTTCAAGTACAGGTGGACAAGCCGCAGTTGGTGCAATGCGTGAATCACGAAACATTGACAAATTAGCAACTGCAAATATTCAAACTGATGCACCAATACCAACAACTCCTCCTAGCAATCCTGGACAGATTGCAAGTAGCACATACACTGTTGCACAAGCAGATAATGTTATTGTACGTTCATAATGTTCAACACTGAAAATATTTCACAAGCAAAAGAAGATTTTTCAAAAAACAGATTCTGCGTTATTGACAATGTACTCGAAGAACCATATATTCAAGCATTGTACAAATCAGCACCTATGATGCCATACCAACTAAGAGCAAGAGCTACTGGTTCTGAAGTACGAACATACCCTGAAGGGTTCAAAGATACCAGCGAATTTAAAAACACCTTAGACGAATACGTCAACAAAGCAAAAGATTGTTTTAGCTACTTTCATCATGTGTTTGTAGCCGCCAGGTCAAAAAAAGTTCATGACGATAAATTTGTCACAGAATTTAATCATGTTATACAAGAAGACTATAGTCTTGGACAACCAGATATAACATTTCACGATATAGCAAGTGAAATAACTGGTTTTCCAAACATGATTGCAAAAAACGGAAACTATGGATACTATGACTACCAAAGTTGGTTGAAAATGCACAATGATGTAAGACGTTGGTGTGCTTATATTTTTTACTTTAACGAAACATGGGAAGCTGACTGGGGTGGACAATTGTGTATTATGGACGATGATGTAAAAGAAATCAAGGCTAGTATATTACCTTATGGCAACAGACTTGTGCTTATGGATGTAAGCAAAGTTGATATAAACAGTCATTTTGTATCACCAGTAAGCATTGGAGCAGATCATCCTAGATACAGTCTCAGTGGATGGTTTTATCAACGAGAAAAGGATGGTCCAGGTCCTGAAAAAAGGTTGACAACATAGCAAATTTGCAGTATATTAATAGTATGATATGTAACAGAAATGGAGACATCACTCATGCTAGACATCAACAAATATCAATCAGAAGAATATAATGGACTACAAGTGGCTTGCGATTGGATACAAGATCTCGAGGAAAACAATAGTCGCTTACACAAAGAAGGTGTAATTGAAAAAGCACTTGTTGCGGCACGACTTGGTAGTTACAGTGCAGAATGCTTTTTGTACAACTGTTATCTTGCATACAATCCATTTTTTACCTACAACATAAAGCAAGTTCCTGAAACCGAAGGATTAGAGTATAAAGAAAATCCATGGGTGGCTTTTTGGGGATTGTGCGAAAGTTTACGAACCCGAACAATCACTGGTAATGCTGCCAAAGAAGCAGTTGAACTAATGAGTCAAAAGTTTGATAGTGATCAATGGAACATGCTTGCTAGACGTGTGCTTATAAAAGATCTACGTTGTGGCATTACATCAAAAACCATCAACAAGATTGTTGGAAACAGTGAATGGAAAATTCCTGTATTTGAAGTACAACTGGCAACAGACTCAAAAGGGCATCCAAAAAAATTAGTTGGCGAAGTGATGATCGAGCCAAAATTAGACGGAGTAAGAACTATTGCTATTCTTACCAAAGACAATGTACAGTTGTTTAGTAGAAATGGAAAACTGTTCAACAACTTTCCACAAATTGAACAAGAACTTAAAAAACTTTGTGCAACTGCTACTCAAAGAGGCGGTGTAGTGATTGATGGAGAAATCACAGGCAAAAGTTTTCAAGAACTAATGAGAGGTGCAACACGTAAGGATCATGTTGCCACTGACAGTGTATTCAATGTATTTGATACAATGAGTTTGGTAGAATTTAAACAAGGACACAGTAATAGGCTACAAAAAGACAGATTGCTTGCACTGGAAAGTTTAGTAAATAGAGTGCAGATGGAAAATGTTATTATGGTTAAAGGAAAACAGATAAACCTTGATAACGAACATGATCATAAGTTCATGGAACAGTATGCAAACGACTGTGTTGCTGAAGGCTATGAAGGTATTATGATCAAAAAACTAGATGCTCCATATGAATGTAAACGTAGTACATTCTGGATGAAATGGAAGCCAGTAATAACTGTAGACTTGGAGGTAGTTGACATTGAAGAAGGAACAGGAAGAAATGCAGGACGTTTGGGAGCTCTTGTGTGCGAAGGTGTCGACGATAATCGCACCATACGTGTTAACGTTGGAAGTGGCTTGTCTGATAGTGATAGGGATGATTTTTGGACTAGAAAAGATAGTCTAGTAGGTTACATTGTTGAAGTCAAAGCTGACGCAGTCACACAGAATCAAGATGGAACCTACAGTTTACGTTTTCCTAGATTTGAAAGATTCAGAGGTTTTGAAGCCGGCGAGAAAATCTAATGCATAAAATTTATATCACTTTACAAACCATAGACGAATGGTATGATATTATACGAGAACTCAGACGTTGGTTTGGCAATGATTGGAAAGGTCAACGTGGAATACGTAAAAAGTTTAATCATCCAGGTTGGTTTTTTGAACCAAAAAAAGTTTGGTTTCTAGTGCCTGACCTGGCATTTAAGACTTTTATAGATTTAAAAATGGCGAACAACCAAAATTACCGGTAAATACAACATGTTTTTAGGATTATTAATTTTATTTGTTGCTCTTGCACTTAGTGGTATTGCGGCCTACTACAGTATCATTGGTTTGACTGCAATCTTTGCGGCGGCAGTTATACCTATTATTGTTATGGGCGGAATACTTGAAGTTGCAAAACTAGCCTGTACAGTGTGGTTACATCAAAACTGGCAACGTGCAAGATTTGTAATGAAATTGTACTTGGTACCAGCAGTTGCGGTTCTTATGTTTATTACATCAATGGGTATATTTGGTTTTCTAAGTAAAAGTCATATTGAACAGAGTGCATTAGGTACAGAGCAAATTGCTCAAGTCAAAGTAATTGATGACAAACTTGTTCGAGCTCAAGCAAAAGTACAACGTTGGAATGACGAAATTGATAGACTCAACAGAGGTGAAACATCTGGACGTATAGATAGTTTGATTTCAAGAGAACAAGATCGTATCAAAAATGCAAACCTACGTATACAACCACAGATAGATCAAGAAAATGCAAAAATCAAAGGCTTTAGAGAACAGGCTGCTTCAGAAGTCGAGCAACAAAACAAAAGACTCAGTGATGCACAGAAACGTACCCAAGCAGATATCAACCTTGCAGAAAAACGATTGGCACAACTTGATAAAGATGTTGCGGCCTATACCTCACAAGGTACTACCAAAGGCGGTGTTTTTACACAAGATATAGACAATGTAAAAAAAGGCAACCAACTTAGAGCTCAACAAAAACCTGAACGTGATGAACTAGCTCGAACAATACAAAAAGCAAAACAAAATGAAATTGGTGTAGCAAGTAGAGTACAACGTGAGATTACAAACATAAACAAACGTTTGTCTGAACAAATCAAAGGTGTTGAAGAAAATGTAGACAAGATACGTTCGAGCATTACCAACACAATAGAAAGTGCTAATCAGAACATTGCCAAGTACACACTTGAAGCAGGAAGCAGCAATAAAAATGTTGATGCAAGAATTAAAGAACTTGAACTCAACATAGAAAATATTCAACCAGAGATAGATGAACTTCGTGAAGAAAAGTTTGTTTTTGAAAAACAATATAGACAGTTCGAAGCTGAAGTTGGTCCAGTTAAATACATTGCCCAGTTTATCTACGGTGATAATCCTGATCAGAATTTGCTCGAGGCGGCCGTACGTTGGGTGATAATATTGATAGTAGCAGTATTTGATCCGCTTGCAATAATGATGTTGCTGGCGGCAACAGAAACATTTGCATGGCGTAGAGAGGAAAAATATGCCAATATTGAAACACAAGAAACAAAGATGTCTTCCGATAAGACTGCTCAAGAAGTGCCGAGCCCATTGCCGGTTGAGGAGACTGAACAAGTTCAAACACAAGAAGAACCAGAGCAAGCATCAACAGTTGAGGATGGACCAGCAGATGAAGAGCCTGATGAGACTGGAGGCGAGGATAAGTCTAATGGAGGAGAAACTGGAGTCAATACTGAAGAGCCTAAGCCAGATAATCAAACCTTAAATCGTACACTGCATGTTGAACATATCGTACTCCCAGATCCTGCTATAAAAGATGAAAAAATAGACTATGATCACGAGTATGTTCCTAATCCGGAAATTGAAGAAGAAATTGTTATAACTGCATCTCAGCCAGATCCCAAAATAGAAACTGAAGTTGCAAATATTTACAATTGGCAAGAAGTTGAGAAGACTGCTGATTCTGTAATAGATGATGAACCTGAAGAAGATATTTTTGACTGGAAAGAAGAAGACGAAAACGATCCTGATAAACGTGCTAAACGTATATGGAAAAGACTTAATCCCAATGATACATTAAAAAATCATGAACAGATGCTTTCACGTGGTGAAATTGATACATTGCCTTGGCTACAATACAACGAAGAACCAGAAGAAACTCTAATAGGGTTTGCTACATCAACATTCGGCACTAGTTTTCCTAAAAGGCCAATTAAAGGTGACACTCATGTAAGCACACAAAAATTTCCAAGCTCGTTGTACAAATACAATGGTGAAGATTGGATAGAAGTTGACAAAGAAACATCAGGTGCATACTTGTATAATGACGCATACATACAACACCTAATTGAAAAATTGGGTTCAGGCGAATACGATCCAGAGCTTTTAAATGATTCAGAAAGATCTGCAATCGAAGAAAAACTTAAAAAAGGTGATCTCTAATGCCAATTGATAAAGACAAGTATGAGAACTGTAACTTTTGTACAAAAAGTAAAAACGACGTAACAAAACTTATTGTTGGTGATAGTGTTGCAATATGCAATGAGTGTGTTGATTTATGCGGCGATTTGCTTAGAGAACTTGCTCAAAATACAATACAACCATTGACTACTAAAGAAATCAATCCTGTAGAACTTAAAAACTTTCTTGACAAATATGTTATAGGACAAGATGATGCAAAAATTACCCTGTCAGTTGCTGTGGCTAATCACTATAAAAGAATACAGAATACTTCAACGGATTTAGAACTAGACAAAGCAAATGTACTGCTATTAGGTCCAACTGGTTGTGGGAAAACATTACTGGCCAAAACTGTTGCAAGATACTTAGACGTGCCATTTGCAGTAACAGATGCAACTAGCATTACAGAAGCAGGTTATGTTGGTGACGATGTAGAAACACTCATAGGCAAATTGTTAAGCAATGCAGGCGGTAACGTAGAAAAATGTCAACGAGGTATTATATTTTTAGATGAAGTTGATAAAATATCACGTAAAAGCGAAAACACAAGCATTACCAGAGATGTAAGTGGAGAAGGTGTACAACAAGCACTGCTAAAGGTAGTTGAAGGCACAGTATGTAGAGTGCCGTTACCAGGTGCCAACAGAAAAAATCCACAAGCAGAAATGGTGGAAGTAGATACCACCAATATACTTTTTATTGCTGGCGGCGCATTTGTAGGACTAGAAGATGTTATTAAACGTAGAGCAGACGGTTCTGGTATAGGCTTTGGTGTCGATGTGAAGTCAAACAGTGAAGCCAACCTAAATGACTTGGAACCTGATGATCTAGTAAAGTATGGTATGATACCTGAATTTGTAGGACGTTTTCCAACCTGGGTTGGACTTAGTGAACTAACAGAAGAACAATTGAAGTTTGTCCTCACCGAAATAAAAAACAGTTTAGTGGCACAATACACATACTTGTTTGAAGTAGATGGCGTAAAGTTAAAGTTTAGCAATGATGCACTGAGTGAAATCGCAAAAAGTGCGGCAACACGTCAAACTGGAGCAAGAAGTTTGCAGTCCGAGCTTGAACGTATATTGATGCCGCATATGTTTAGCCTAAAAGAATATGCTAAACAAAATATTACCGAAGTTGAAATTACTTCAGAGTTAGTTAAAAAACCACTAAAACTAGCAGCCTAACTAATTATTTTGTATGGACTAGGCCGCATGTTTGCGAAAGTTCAATAATCTATGAACTTTGGCACGGTCACGAGCCACACAAAACCTTTTCCACGAATATGGTCTGTAAGTCATTTTCCACCCTCCCTAGTTGTTGGTTAGGTGCGTTCCTTCAGCGATTGCTTACTTCCGCCCTTTCGGGTGAACGTATAGATATTTAGCATGACAGTCATGTAATAATAAAAAAGGTTGACAGTTCTAAATAGCATGTTATAGTGTTTATATTGTTAGAGAATAGGAGACTTTACAATGATTAAACAAAACACTAGAATTTTGGCCGCACTATTAGGTGCAACTGCTCTTTCCGCTTGTGGAGGAGGCGGTGGCGGCGGTGGCTACACACCAAACAATCCAAGTCCGATTGTAAACTTAAACTATACGACTCCAGTTGTACAGAGCACTGTAGATCCATTTGCAGGTGCTGATGAAAATTCGCCGTTTGTTGGAGATACGTTTGTCACAGACTTAGATGGTGACGGTGCTAACGATGACATAGTCATCGCTGGTAGAGAAACAATGCCATTTGATGGTACAGTTAACAAAAACAAACTAAGTGTACACAGTTTTGAAAACGGACAATTAGTTGATAAAACTTCGCAATGGTTCTCTGGTACAGACAATGAAATACTAGGTACAGAGCCTGATGTAAAGTTTGCTGACTTTTTTAACACAGGCAAAAAAGATATGATTGTTGCCCATTCGCAAGATATGGCATCATATGGTCCTGCTACTTTTTTTAAAAACAACGGCAGTAACTTTACAAGGGTTGACATTCCAACTGCAAACATTTGGTCACATGGTAGTGACGTTGGTGACCTTAACAATGATGGTTACAAGGATATATTCTTAACTGACTATGGATACAACAGTACAGTTCTTGTGAACAATCAAGTGAACGGCTTTGATGCTAAAGTAGATAGCAGAGGTCAGTTTGGTGACATGAGACTAGGTGGGTCAGGTGCCGCTATTGGTAACTTTATGAACAACGGTGGTAACAATGAGATTATTGTAACTGATGCACAATGTCCTTCAAATGGAAATGGTGCAAGTTGTGACAACACAAAGAAAACTAAACTTTATAGTGTAGATTTCACAGGTGGTGGTGCAAACTATACTTGGATAAGTGACTTACCAGCAAGTAATGCAGTGACAGAACACCATGTAAGAGTCGTTAATCATGATTACAACGAAGATGGTAATGCTGATGTGATTGTGTTTAGTTTAGATTCAGATGGTGGACAAAAACTAAGCGAAATACAGTTTTTACAAAACGACGGTACAGGAACATTTACTGATACAACAAGCACTACACTAGTTGGTTACCAAACTAACACCTCAAGCACATACAAGCCAAGGTTCTTTGATATCAATGGCGATGGAAAAACCGATATACTTGTAAGTGGTGGCACACATGACACTAACAACAGTCACCAGTTTTTACTCAAAACCACTGACAACAAATATGTTGCCGCTTATCAGAATGTTCTAGAAGGTTTTATGGATGATGTTGCAAGTATAAGTGGTAATACCACACTTGGGTCAACTGTAAACATATTTGAAGGCGATGATGGTAACAAATATTTGGTTACTTGGGCAAGTACTGCATTAACAACTAGCGACACAAAAATCCAAGTGTTTATGAGTAGACTAGATGGCACTACAATTGCCGCAGGAACTGCGGTAAACATGATACAAAATGCTTGGAGCTACTTGAGTGATGCACAGGCCGCACAAGCCTTAGTTGACACTGGACAATCATTTGCTGGTGGAACAATTATTGATATCAACAAAGCCTTTCAGCCAATTGGCACACTTACCATGAACGGTTTAGAACTAAATGGTAGTGTGTATGGTTTTAATGTAGGTGATATCAAAGGACAAGCACTTGACGGTATTGGTAGAAACTATAGTGTTAAACTTGCACAAACTAATATTGACTCTGATGGTGCTACAATGTATAACAGTATCGCAAGTTTTAATACTACATCTAAAGATGGGTTAATTGCAGGTGCAGACAATGCAACACAACAGTTTACACTAGGACAAAACATGTGGACCAATGCTAATGAAGTAACTGGCAATGGAACAACCTACAGTATGCATCTGTCAAAGTTGAATAGTAATCCTTGGATTGGTTTCTCAGGCATATGGGGCGAAGTTGATAATACTAACATTATTGACAACGTTGTTACGTACAAACAAGGTGATTTTACTGCAAGAGCAAGTGCTATGCATGTGAAAACAAACTTCCAAAAAGGTTTGATAACACAAGTAAGTGATCAATTTGGTGTATGGGGGGAGCTTGGATACAAGCAAGGCAACTTAGACTTAGGGGCTGGCGTACATCCTGTGTTACTAAACGGTGATGTTACTGCTAACGTTCCTACTAGTGTTGATGCAAAAGGCAACATAAACTACACTGAACATAAATTTAAGTTACCAACAAACATAAATGGATACTTAAAAGCAAACTACAACTTTAACCTTGATACAAACACTAAGATTAAAGTTGCTGGTGCCGTAAGTCAAAGCGGCGACAACCAAGCAAACGTAAGTTACAATATCGTTTGGTAGTCAAAATTTGACAAAGGGACTCCTATCCCTCTAACTATAGAGTTGCAAGGTGAAAATCTTGCAACTTTTTTTTACCTTTTTTATTGACAGCATACCTAGTTTCGTGTATAAATAATATTGTAAGTTGCTTAATAGGACTTACATTTTAATCTTGCTTTAATAGGAGAAATAAAAATGACAAGAATAACCTCACTCGACTTAGCCCCTTTTTACCGTAACGCAGTTGGATTTGATTCATTATTTGATAGAATCACAGCAAATTTTGAAATGTCTAGCACACAAAACTATCCGCCGTATAATATCATCAGAGAAGATGATTACAATTATACCATTGAGATTGCGGCAGCTGGTTTTGAAAAAGCAGACATGACGATAGAAATGGAAAATGGCACACTAACAATCACAGGCAACCAACCTAAGAAGATTGACGGTGAAGATGAAGCAAACGGAATTGAATATCTACACAGAGGACTTTCAGGACGTAACTTTACAAGAACTTTTAATCTTGCAGAGTATGTGGAAGTTAAAAGTGCAGAAATGAAAAATGGAGTACTAAGTATCCATTTGGAAAAAATCATTCCAGATGCTCTTAAGCCAAAAACTATTGAAATAAAATAAAATCGTATAAGTATTAGTAGAGGGGTAACCCTCTACTAGTTTAACAATCGAGAGTATAAATGTCCAACGCAGACCCAAATACACGCATTAAGGTAGTTGTTGATAATAAACTTAAAGAACCAAGTTTATTCAAGTTGATCTATGTCAATGATAACGAAACTGCTATGGAATTTGTTGTTAAAACACTTATGGAAATATTTAATTACAAAGCAGAAACTGCCGAAAGCATTATGATAGATATACACGAAAAAGGCAGTGCAGTTGTAGCAGTGTTACCTTATGAGATGGCTGAACAAAAAGGCGTTGAAGTTACTGTAATGGCTCGTGGTGCTGGTTTTCCACTTCAAGTAAAACTAGAACCTGATAATTAAAATTCAATTTCAATACGTTTAGGATAGTACACTGGCTTACACCATTCTGTGCCGCCACGTCCTCTACAATTATTTAAAAACCGTATACCATCTAAGTGTTTTTCGATATCACTGTGATAATGACCAAAGCACCAAGTGTCAATCTTCTTTTCATAATCTTCTTCTAAACAACGTGTCAGATAGCTATTGCCAGTGGTGCCCAATCTATGAGTATTATCTAGATGTATATCGTGTTTGAGTAGACGTGCATCTGGAACAAAATGGGTTAACATAACAATTTTTTTAATATCTGGGTGTGTTTGTAATTTTTTCACTGTGCGACAAAGAAAACCTGCATCACTCATTGCCATTGCTTCAACTTGTTGTGTAGCATACATTGAAATTTTATATGTTTCTTGTACCCATTTTTTGCAATCCATGTATGCTTGTGTAGAGTCACCAATTCCAAAGTCATAACTACACCAACCGTTTGTGCCCACGAATGCAACATTGTCAATTACTAAAGAATCGTCTTGTAGATAGATGAAATTGTCTATGCGACCGATATCTTGTTTTAGTGTTTTGTAACTTGTTTTTAGATCATCAAGACTCCACCGATGTTCGTCATTACCGTCGACGTACATTGTCATGAGGTAGTGTCTAGCAATTTCCTGAAGCACTAGACGAACATCACTACGTTCTCTACTTACGTCACCAATAATAACTGCATAAGGTGAAGTTGCTTTACCTTCCCAAGAGAATTCTTCGTCCCAGGTATCAACGTGTAGATCAGAAATTAAATCGAAATGTATTTTCATTATAACTATACTTAACTCAGGAGACTACCATGAACATAATAATTGGCAAAGACGAAGCAGAACGGCTAGCAGAAAAGTACACAGTGCTACCATTGGAAACTATGAAATTTAAAAGCAATCTTGAGCTACCAGCTACCACTGCATATTGTTTGATTGAAAATATTCCCACAGAAGAAATGAACAAAATTGAAGAATGGAAAGCATTGCATATAAAATTCTATGAAAACTATCAAAAAGGTGATTTTCACTTCTGTACAAATGCACTTGAACATCTCAAAGGCAAATGGGGTGGCGAAATTGACAGTTACTATCGTGTAATGGAAGATAGAATCAGTAAATACAAAGATACAAAAGATTTTGATCCAATACTTTACAAATAGGAGCATGGTATGTGGGAAATGATAGAACGTATGGCCAGCGATAGATTATGGATTTATACAGCAATAGCAGGTTCACTGTTCAGTGCCGCTTTTTTATTCTGGTTTAAAGATACACGTATGGCGTTATGGGCAGTAGGCAAGTTTGACAACTTTCTTACATATCTAGTAGACAGGTGGGGGTGGAAATGGTTACAACAACCAGAAGATTTATGGCGTAAACGTTATCCAAGAATTACTAAAAAGATCGATCTACTAGAAGAACGAATCAAAAAATTAGAGGATAGATAGTTTTCAACTAAATATGTTGTGGTTGTAATTTATACATTTCACACTTAGACTATAGACTAAAACAATCAAGGAAAATGACAGACAATGAAAAAACTAGCCCCGTTGGCAGTGGTAGCTACACTGCTGAGTACAACTGCATTAGCAGACGTAAAGGTTTCCGGAACAAGTGAATTCTACTACAAAGATGTTGATTCACAGATTGCATCACAAAAAGGTGATTCAATGGGAAACACTGATAATGAAATTAAATTTACTTTCTCTAACAAAACAGATAGTGGCTTAAGCTATGGTATGGTTGTTGAAATGGCAACAGTTGCAGATTCAAGTGCAACCATTGACGAATCATCAATTTTTATCTCAGGTGAAGCTGGTAAATTGATACTAGGTGGTAACGATGCAGTTACTGACAACTTTGGTATTGGTGAGCATGACATCATGGATGAAGAAGTAACTGGCACATACACCAATGCTTCGATTCAATCGAATGCAGGTGAAAAAACATATGGTTCTGACAGTGACAAAGTATCATATATTTCTCCAAGTTTCGGCGGAATACAAGCTGGTGTAAGCTACATGGATTCAGGTGCCACAGGCACAACTGATTCAACTGCATATGGTACAAGTTACACTCATGAAAACATCAAAATTGGTTACACAAAAGGTATGCAAGAAGTATCAGGTGCAGTTGACAACGAGTCACAAAGCATTGGTGCTAAAGTATCATTTGGTGCAGTAACACTTATTGGTGCAATGAGTACCGTAGAAGGTGCAGATGAGGAAATTGAAACAGTAGGCGGTGGTGCAAGTTATGCAATTAATAACACTACAACTGTTGCAGTTTCAACAATGGAATCAGAAGATGCATTAGATGTATCTGGTACAGAAAAAGAAAACCTAAAACAAAACATGGTAGAAATCAAACATGCTATTGCACCAGGTTTAACTGGTTATGTGAATTACACAGACTATGAGTACAAGAACGGTGGAGAAGCATCAACAGACGATGATGGTTCAGTGTTACAATTTAAGATTGCAGCAAAGTTCTAATACACAATAAACACGATAAAAGTAGCACCTTCGGGTGCTATTTTTTTGAGTAAATATAATGTTATGGTTTGGATATTAGTTATAGTACACCTTTTTAAAATAGATGCACATGTAGAGTTCATTGGTGTGTTTGAAACTCAAGAAGTGTGTAACATTGCAACAAAAAAATACAAAGATGCCAACAATCAGTTTCCAAAGAATACCAGTGCCGTATGTATATTATCTGATAAGAAGCAAATTCCTTAGTGTAGCTAAATATAGTTGTCCAGGAGCTAGATAGGTTCCTACCTGGAGGAACAGAGGAATGATATGCCAGTTGCAGAAATATTAGCAGGGATTGCCCTGGTTAAGAGTAGTGTTGAGTTTATTAAATCAAACATAGACACCTGTAAAGATATAAGTGAACTTGGAAGTGCAATCGATGGATTGTTACGAGGTAAAGATGAAGTTAATAAAAAACAAGGCAAGAGCCCAGGTGTTAGAGAGCAGTTTGATACTGCTCATATCGCCAGAGAAACTATTGACGCTAAATTAGCCGCCGAGCAACTACAAGAAATATCAAATTTAATTAATTTACGTTTTGGTCCAGGAACATGGGCAGGTATTCTTGAAGAACGTGCAAGACGTATTGCTGAAGCCAAAGAAGCACAAAAACAAGCTCGTATCAAGGCCAAGAAAGAACAAGAAGAACTCTGGGCAGATATAAAGATGGCACTGATGATATTCGGTGCAGTGATTATAATTGCTGGTGGCATCATTGGTGCTATAATCTATTCATGACTCATGTGTTTCTACTGATAGTTTACCTTGGGCAAAAAATAGTCAATCAAAATATGTACTTCCAAAGCATTGATACCTGCAAGTATTTCGCAGAAAGACTCAACAACCAACCCAGTATACCGAATCCACGTGCAGGCGATGGAGAACCTAAAACTCATAACTATATCGCAGTATGCGAACCACGTCGAGTTGACCCCGAAAAAACCAAAATCTATTGATCAGACCGTCAAAATTTTGTACCTAATTTTGGTACAAATTATTGTGACCGTCAAAATTTTGTTCGCGTGAAAAACAAACCATGGAATCTATAAATATTTGCAGTAGAAAACTAATGTTTAATGCAAATAAATAGTCGTATATTACCTAGGAAAAGTACCAATGATTAAAAAATTATTTATTTGCACAATGTTCGTTTTCTTTCTGACTATGACAAATACTAATGCAGAAACAATAGTAACAGAAAGTACAACAAATAGTAAGGTTATTACTGAAGGAAATATGGAAACAACTGTAAAATCACCACCACCAAGTGCTATATCACCGCAGTTCAGCACAGGAAACAATAGCGATTTATGTACCATTGGTGTAGCAGGCGCAGTACAAACACAGATACTTGGTATTAGTGCTGGTACTACTTTTACAGAAGACAACTGTATACGCCTTAAGAATGCAAAGACACTATACGATATGGGTATGAAAGTTGCCGCAGTTAGCGTCATGTGTCAGGACAAAAAAGTGTTTGATGCTATGATGATGGCAGGTACACCATGTCCATATGAAGGAAAAATTGGAGAAGCAGCCAAGATTGGTTGGGAATCACATGAAGATAAAAAGAAACATGAAAAGAACGGTAAGGAAGAGCAAGTAGATGTTAAAAAAGCTGCTACTTGGAGTATTGGTGGGATTTTATCCCTACTATTGTTACTCTGATAACATTGCACCATATTATGGTACGACTCCAAATGCGACCCAAAATGGTTTGAATTGGAGTATGCCAAACATATTGCCTGCTCCTCCAGGATTAGACATCAATGGTGTGTTTTACAAATACACGCCAAATAAAAAAACAGAAGATGACATGAAAGTGCATGTGCAGAATAAAAATGCAAATGGAACTGGATATGTTTTTAGAGATACAGAAGACTGGTCAGGCGCACCAGGAGGAATAGAAGTAAGAAAGGTTATCGGAATCGCTGGTATTCCAAGAGCGGCATGGGGTGATGGTTCAATCGAAGTTGAAGGAACTGGTACTATCGAAGAGCCAACTGTGATCTACAGTTACAAAGTTGATCCTTGCTATGATCCACAATTCAGTCCAAACTGTCCTGGTTACAAAACACCAGTGCCAGTTATACCTGAAGTTAAAGTAGAACTATACGATGCAACACAAGACGAATATGTAAATTTAAACAGTGAAGAAAAGGTATCTATCGAAGAAAACGAAGAAAGATTAAGCGAAAAAGAAGAAGAAGAAAAAGAAGCCGCAGAAGAAGCAAAACGAAAGTATAGATTACAAAAACTAATGAGTGCTACAGATGCTGCAGCTCTTACTGCTGAAAATCTCAGAATAGAACAGATGAATAGTGCAATGGATGTAGCAGTTGGTAACACTTATCTTACTGCAACTATTCCAGGTGGTCAGTACAAAGAAACAGTTAGATTGGTAGATGCTAAACTACCAGAAAACAAAGCAGGTCTTAGAAACGGCCTAGCTCAACAAATATTGCATGAGAAAATGGTTTCTCAGCAGTACAAATAGGAGAAAGAAACATGCTCAAAAAAGCAACAGTTTTTATTGCTATGAGTTTATTTGCATTTTCAGCATACGCAGTTGATGTACCAATCAGTGGAACTGTGCAGTCACGTTGTGTTATAACAACAGACACACCAGGAACATATGGTAACCCTAATGCTTACACACTCACAACGTCAGCATCAGATGGTGGTGTAGAACCTATAGTTAGATATGATGTCACACTTGCTGATGCATACTATGCACAGATTACTACACCGACATCATTTAGCACAAGTCCTTCGCTTGGTGATACTGTAACATGGACAGGATCAACAAGTGTAAGTTCAGTAAGTGATGCAACAGGCATGGCAAACTATGACACAAACAAAACCACATTTGGACAGACAACACAGTATGATTTAACTGCTACTGGATCAACTTGGTTCAAATCAACTTCGATTGCAACATATGGCGGTAACAAAGCATTCCCAGGTGGAAACTATACTGCAAATGTTGAGGCAGTTTGTATAGCCCAATAGATGTATAAATATTTCATAATACTATGGTTGATATTGTTTTCACATGGCAGTTTTGGTCATGAGATGACACCAACCTATCCTAAGTGGAATTATGCCTATATGGATGACCTACTGGTTACTCGTATGGAAATTTTCAACAAAAGGAATGATGTGGACTATTATGAGATAGGAGTGTTTGACAAAGACTGGAGACCTATACCATTTGTATCTCAATATACAATATTGAATATAAAATATTTAGAACGTGCAGAAGTAGATGTTTACATAAGAGAAATTGACAAATACAAGGCTGAATATATATGCAGTAGGTCGAAGATAAGAACTGAAGATTTAAGATCTTCTACTATTTCTTCAAAAATATGTTCTCGATTCAAGCATGAATAGGCATGAAAAATTTTTTACTTTTATTAACTCTTACACTAATATCCAACTATGCATTCGCTAACAGTAGTTCATTAAACCTTCAATTACCAAACGCATCTAGCAACTTTTCCAGTGATAAATTTAAAGCAGGCGATTTAGATTGCCAAAATGCAATTGGCGGTAGTACTAATTTGGAATTTGGTGTGACTGGCATTATTGATAACTATCAAAGTCCTTTTGACGACAAAACAACTGTAGGCAACAGCACCAAGGATATAGGTGTTTATGCAAGGATAACTGTACCGTTAGACGGTCCAAAAGAACGTATAAACTGTAATACATTATATCAATTGGAACTTAAAAAGAAAAGACTTGAAGTTTTAAAATTAGAACAAGAACTAAAGAAGTTACGAGAACTGCAACTTAAAAACAAACTTAATAATAATGTTAAAATTGAAAAAACAAAATAATCTGGAGAGGACATGGCTAAAAATTTAGGAGATGAACTTGAAAATATGGAAGAAGGTATAGAGAACTTAAAAAATAAACAGTTCCGTATACTTGGTTTAAGAGTAAGTTTTATGTCAATTACTGCACTGTTTGCAATTATAGGGACTGTGCTTGGTGCATTGTATGGTGGTTTTCTCATGTATCAAAAGGTTGAACAGGCTATTGAGTTTGTAGAACAACAAGAAGAATACGAAGCAAAAATCAATGCATATGACAAACGTATGCAAATCATGGAATCCAAAATGGAAGATACTGTAGAATATACACGTGACATCAAAGGCGGATTGCGTGATGACATACTGCGTATTGAGCAACAAGCCGACAGAACTGAAGATATGGTTCGTAAAAGTGTAGATGATGTGCGTAATATGATAACTGATGCCGAAAGTCGATTTGAAACCAAACGTGATAGCCTTAGGGAAACAGTAAATCGCGACACTAAAGAATTAGAAGATAGACTTATGCGTAAAATACAACGAGCATTAGACAATCCGTTAGCAAACTAAATAGAAAGTTAACCATTGGAGAGCTAGAATGGCAGAAGAAATAAAACAAGCAGGGTTCCATCCTGCAGATACAAACGGCGACGGTAAGGTTACCAAAGAAGAACAAGAATTGTATCTAGAGTTTAGACGCAAAGAACTAGAAGATGCAGATGCTATGCGTGATGCACAACGAAACATGGCATGGTTTGCACTGTTTGGAATGTTGCTTTATCCTGCAATTGTTTTACTTGCAAACGTTGTTGGTATGGAAACTGCTGCTAAGATATTAGGTGATATGGCAGCAGTATACTTTGTATCAGTTGCGGCAATTGTGGCTGCATTTTTTGGTGCACAAGCAGTAGGTAAAGTCAAGAGATAGTGTACCCGCATGAGTACTATTGCTGGCCAAAATATCCTGGTGTTGAAAACTTTTACTTTGTAAACATACCAAAGAATTGTAGCACAACTGTACTCAACTGGGCTTCATCTATTAAAACACAAGACGGATATCTTGATAAACCATTTAGGTTTACAATTCTTAGAGAACCATACGGAAGATTTAAAAGTACCTTTGCATATGGACTAGGACAACGTTATGCCTATCGTGAAACTGTGGAATCGATTGGTAAAAAACTTATATCGTCTCAACAATTAGAAGGTGATCTTCTAACGCACTTTATTTCACAACACATTTACTTAGAACATTCTCCAGTAAAAATTGATTACTTCTATAATACTGGACAAATGCGAGAACTTCGCAAGGAGCTAAGTGCTAGAAGCGGATTGCAACTAAAATGGATACAGGAAAATCGCAGTAGATATTCGCCACAGTTCAAAGAACAGTATCACCACTGGTTTATAGCAAATAAAACTTGGATTGATGATTTTTTACAGAAAGATTTAGAGCTATTTCGTACTACTTCTTTTAAGTCTTAGATAAAGTTCTGCCATTTCACGTCGTCTTTCTTGATTCATTGCGAGCTTTCTATAACGAGGCCTAAAAGCACCTAATTTCCTAAGTCTTCTGTGTGTTAATTGTGGCATTCCGTGTTCACGCACAGTGCGTCTAAGTTCAGTTTTTACACGCCAAAGAAACTTATCATGAAAAAATAAACGTTTATTGTATTCAGCAATTTCGTTGCAACCATTCCATATCCATTGTTGATATTTTTTACTACTCTGGTTTATCCTATTGATTTCTGCTATTACCATTGATATACGTTTGTCTGGATCTGGTTCTTTGTCATAACTCTCATCGATGTAAGGTTGAAAAGTTTTAAAACCATAAAAACGTATCTTTTCTAATGCGCCGTGACCGTTAACCAACAAAAAAGGATGCCCACATGCGAGTGGACGAAGTGTTTTTTCTGTAAGATGTATTCGATCGTTTACAGTTTCCAATATAACACTACAGTTTGTATGTGCAAAATCATATGCATCATATAACGCACTGCTATTGCTTGTAATTTCATAGTCCTTAAAACTACCTAGTTGTATACTTTCCACACCTTGAAGTTGTTCTAAAAAAGTTTTCCTATATACTCGCTTTCCGTCAGTTCCTCTGGCATATATTAAAAAATTAGCCTTGATATTTCTGCGTTGCAATCTTGTATCAAAACGTGCAAAACGAAACCAATCTTGGGCAATTGGCGCATGTGCCCACCAGTAAGCACATTTAAATAAGCCTGTATCTTCATAAAGTTTTATTTGTTTACTATTTTCTTCGCTGTGTAAAAGGATCCAAAAATCAGTACTATTATTAGCAAGATCCCATCTTAGATTTAAATCTTTCCATGGTCTTATTTTCCATTCTTGAAAGATACGATCATGCATTGTATATACTTGCTTGTTAAGTTGTTCATCTGAATACATATCAAAATCTAAAGGCTCTTGATCATGGCATATTATAGTTGGTTGATCATGCAAGCATTCATCAAAGGGATCTGGTTGTGTATCTTCGCAGTTGTCAACAATGTTACCAAAACCCTTTTCACCCCAAGGATAAAAGTATTTTACCAAATACTTGTTTTCTAAGGCCTGGGCCACAAAATTGTATAAATTATTAGTAGGAATAGACATTAGAAAGGTTTCATTAAATGAAAATTGGATTTATAGGACTGGGTAAACTTGGTCTTGATTGCGCCGAAGTCATGGCTGAAAAATACACTGTACATGGTTATGATATTTACCCACGCACTAGCGACAGTGTAAAAGTTTGTGCAACCCCAGAAGAAATGATAGACAACAGTGATTGGATATTCATTGCAGTGCAAACTCCACATGCAGAAGGTTACGATGGTAGTGTGCCTAGTTCACACATGGAACCAAAAGATTTTGGTCATGATGCAGTAAAAGATGCAATTCAATTAGTAAATGAAAATGCAACCGAACCAAAACGTATAGTATTGATATCAACAGTATTGCCTGGTACAACACGTCGACACTTTTATACCCTACTTGATAGCAAACATCAATTTTTGTACAATCCATATCTCATAGCAATGGGCAGTGTAAAATGGGATTTTGCAAATCCTGAAATGATAATGATTGGTACAGAGACAGGCGACCCAAGTGAAATGGAAGATCTCATCAACCTTTATAAACCATTGATGAAAAACAATCCAAGGTATGTAACTGGCACATGGGACGAGTGCGAAGCGATTAAAATATTCTACAATACCTTTATAAGTGCAAAAGTTGGACTTGTAAACATGATACAGGACTTTGCACTAAAGATCGGCAACATCAATGTTGACGTTGTTACAGATGCTCTAGCACAAAGTACAATGCGTATTATGGGACCAAAATATATGACTGCTGGTATGGGAGATGCAGGAGCATGTCATCCAAGAGATAACATTGCACTGCGTTGGTTAGCACAGGAATACAACATTGGTTACGATATGTTTGATACCATAATGGGTGCAAGAGAAATACAAGCAAAGAACCTAGCTGATTTTTTAGTAAAGCATGCAGACGGTAAGCCAATTGTAATACACGGCAAAGCATACAAGCCAGACGTGTCATTCTGCATTGGAAGTTATAGCACATTGGTTGGATACTATGTTGAACAAGCAGGACATACAGTTACCTATATTGATCCACTTGCTGATGACAAAACAAACTGTGTGGACAAAATTGATGAACCATCAATTATACTCTATGCACACAACAGGAATATTACATATGGTTACACAGGACATATTGCAGTGATGAGTAACTTTTACTGCGATATACCTAATGATTCTACAATAGTTGATCCATGGCGTACACTTCCTACAAAAACCAATAAGTATAAGGTAATACACTATGGAAATACAAGACAAAAATTGGCATAGAGGTCACACCTACCCTATATGGGCAGATGCATTCAAAAACCTTTTGTACATCAACGAACCATTCAATGATCCTGTAAGTTTAAAAGAATGGCGAGACTTGGGTTATACACAAACCAAATTTACAGGTGACATGTACGATATGCGTCAGCAAGAACCTGAATGGATGCACCTAATACGCAACGTATTTGACTGGCGCTATTTTAGTTGGAGTGTGTATAGAATGAATCCAGGTTGTTGTTTGCCTGAGCATGGTGATACCTATGCACGTTTTAGAGAACTACATAATCACAAAGGTGATATACACAGAGCAGTAATTTTTATGGAAGAGTGGCAAAGTGGACATGTGTTTGAAATAGATAAACAACCAATAACAGAATGGCGTGCAGGTGATTACGTGGTATGGAAGAACGATACATTGCATCTTGCCGCTAATATTGGAAAAACATCAAGATATACACTTCAGATTACCGGAGTAATTGATTGAAAATAAGAAGTTTCAATGAATGGGACCAACTGAAAGAATGCTATGTTGGTGTAGCAGATCATGCGAACTGGCCAAGTGATGATCCAGTGTTTGCTCTAGAACCTGAGAAAACTCTTTGGAAAGAAACACCTGTTCCAAGTGGACCTGTACCAGACTGGATAATTGAAGAAGCAAACCAAGATCTTGACAGTCTAGCCGAAATACTTGAGAAACAAGATGTAAAAGTAAATCGTCCAAACAATACTTTGAACTTCCAAGG
>CENU01022177.1_pt1 | contig 22644 bp, 20 predicted proteins | sample 361331 | NCBI WGS metagenome assembly CENU01 (sample SAMEA2619766, study PRJEB7988) | marine metagenome | isolation source: saline water (ENVO:00002010), including | reverse complement strand
GCCCTCGGTTCCACGGGCGGCAGTTGGTGTCCGTATGGTTTGGGAGGGGTCAGTCCTGATCTTGCCGTGGATCAGCAGGAAGACGACGGCCGATCGCTGGTATGGGATTCAGAGCCTTTGACGGATGACCTTGTCGTGGTGGGGGCTCCGAAAGCACATCTGCGCCTCAGCGTGGATCAGCCGAATGCATTTGTGGTGGTCCGACTCACCGATGTTTCCCCTGACGGTACTTCAAGGCGGGTCAGTTACGGCATGCTTAATCTTTCACGCAGATCAGGTTTTGACAAGACGGTTCCGATGGTAGCGGGCGAGCTCACTGACATTGTTATAACGCTCAATGATCTGGCGCATCGATTTGCACCGGGACATCGTGTGCGGTTGGCAGTGTCGACGACTTATTGGCCGATGGTGTGGCCATCTGCGCATCCCGTCAGCCTGACCCTGGCTGCTAGTGCCAGTCGTTTGACGCTGCCTGTGCGCCCCTTGTCGCTGGATAATGAGGCTGAGCCCGTGTTTGATCCGGTGGAGATGGCGCCGCCGGGAAGAACCAGCACAATTATCCCGCCTGATGCTGCACGAACCATACATCGTGATCTCAAAAGCGGAAGATGGCGCGAAAACCTGATTGAGGATCACGGGCGCTTTCATATTCACGATATTGATCTGAATGTGGCGCACAGCGCCCACTGCGACTTCGAGATCGTAGAAAACGATCCCCTTACTGCGGAGGCCAGATGGGTTTGGCGTTCCGAGCTGGAGCGAGCAGACTGGCATGTTGAGATAGAGACCACCACGCGCTTGAGGGCAGATGCCTCGGATTTCATCATCGACACGGATATCGATGCCAGAGAAGACGGCAAGCCGATTTTTACCAGAGCTTGGCGTGATCGGATTCCGCGGGATGGTTTGTGAGGAAGCAGTCGGGCAGGAGAGGTCTTATGAGAACAAATACAAAGCTCACTTAACACCCATAAAAATCAAGAACACGGCTTAAAGAGAAGAGGATATGAAAACAAGAACGAACTTCCCTCATCAGATCGCCATCAGGGATCCCGAATTTATCCCGTTATCGGATGGAACGCGTCTGGCGGTCAGGATATGGCTGCCGGTGGATGCCGAGGAGCGCCCGGTACCGGCAATTCTGGAATACCTGCCTTATCGGCGCAAAGACGGAACAGCTGATCGTGACGCTTCGACACACCCTTATTTTGCCGGTCATGGTTACGCGTCAGTCAGGGTGGATATGCGTGGTTCGGGAGACTCAGAGGGCGTGCTCTTGGGCGAGTATTTAAAGCAGGAACAGGACGATGCGTTGGAGATTATCGACTGGATCACTGCGCAGCCCTGGTGCAGCGGTCAGGTCGGCATGATTGGTATCTCCTGGGGCGGATTCAATGGATTGCAGATTGCGGCAAGGCGCCCGCCAGCATTGAAAGCGATCGTTTCAATTTGTTCCACCGATGATCGCTATGCGGATGACATCCATTACATGGGCGGTTGTCTTTTAAATGACAACGCGGCCTGGAATGGCTACATGTTTTCCATCAATACCACCCCGCCTGATCCCAACGTCCTCGGTGAGCGGTGGTATGACGTCTGGATGGATCGCGTTAAGGGCAGCGGACTCTGGCTTGAAGACTGGATGCGGCATCAGCATCGGGATGCGTTTTATAAGCACGGTTCGGTTTGTGAAAACTATGACCAGATCGAGGCTGCGGTATACGCGGTGGGCGGCTGGGCAGATGGCTATTCCAATGCCGTGTTCAGAATGCTGGAGAATCTCAAAGCGCCTGCGAAGGGGCTTGTGGGTCCTTGGGCCCATAAGTATCCCCATTTTGCCGAGCCGGGTCCGGCGATCGGGTTTTTGCAGGAGTGTCTTCGCTGGTGGGATTACTGGCTGAAAGATATAGATACGGGCGTGATGGATGAACCCCAGTTACGTTGCTGGATAGAGGACCCTGTTCCTCCAAGGACCTACTACAAAGAACGCCCCGGACGTTGGGTAGCTGAGCCCTCTTGGCCTTCGCCGAACATTGAAGACAAAAAGTTCTATCTCAATGCCGATGGACTTGGTGACCAGGCCGGTCGCCAGGAGTCTCTGTCCATTAACTCCCCAATGACGGTTGGAGCCATGGCGGGACAGTGGTGCCCGCATGGACTGGATCCGGACCTGCCCGGAGACCAGCGGGCAGAGGCAGGCGGCTCCCTGGTCTTTGATTCGACACCCTTGGATAGCCCGATTGATGTCCTTGGGCCACCGCGGGTATTGGTGAAGGTTGCGAGCGACAAGCCTGTTGCGAATCTCGCGGTGGTTCTTTCGGAGGTGCTCGAGGATGGCGGTGTGACCCGGGTAAGTTATGGATTGCTGAACCTCACTCATCGAGACAGTCATGAGTCACCCGAGCCGCTCGAACCGGGCAAAGCGTACGAAGTAGAAATTCAGTTATGTGAGGCAGGCCATCGATTTACACCCGGCAACAAGATAAGGGTGGCGCTATCGACATCGTATTGGCCCATCGCCTGGCCTGCGCCCGAGAAGCCCACGATCACCTTAACCTCGGGAACCGGCGCGCTAATGCTGCCCGTCAGATCGGAAGGGTCGGTAGAGGCCGAGTTGCATGAATTCCAAGAGGCGGAGGGTGCAGCGCCTTTACGAAAAACCATCAGCCGCGATTCAGATTATCAGTGGGAGGTGACAACCGATATGAAGAGCGGCGTGCTGACGGAGCACCAGTGGTTTGATGAGGGCCGTGTGACCTATGATGATCATGATGGATGGACTGTGGAGTCCACACATGATGAGTATCGTTCGATCCATCCAGATGATCCCCTAAGCGCAAAACTCGACATCACCTGGACCGAGCATTTTGAAAGGGCCGATTGGGCGGTTTCTTCGGTCACCCACACTCTGGTGACGTCAACCGCAACCGAGATTAAGGTAGAAGCGGATTTGGAAGTCAGAATGAATGCCGAGGTTGTACACGAGCATGCCTGGCGGCTCGCCTTTCCGCGGCAATTGCTTTAACCAGCAAAAATCGTCCTACGGGTTCAGAAATGCGCCAAGAGTCGGAGTTTTGTCACAGACACCCGTTTTTTCAGTATGGTTATCGTCAGCACCTTTTGGGAAAGCTTTGATTGCCGTATGATCAAGCAGACTTAAAAAAGTGATTTTCAACAAGAGGAGGAGTCTTTATGGAGTCATTTAAACAAACACGCAGAAGTTTTCTGCAAACGCTTGCGTACACTGGCGCAGCAGGATTGACAGGGGCCTTCCCTGGGATGGTCTACTCTGCCAGCGGTAAGACGCTGACCGTCAGGTTTGATCGCGAGATGGAGAGCCTCGACCCCGGTTATTACGTTGGCGGGCATCCACCTAATGACGTCAACTGGTGCATCATGCCGTCGCTGGCAAATTATGGCGCCGAGTCTGGTTGGGTACCTTCGATGCATGTCGAAAGTATCGAAGTTAGGGACGCGACCCATATCGATTTCACGCTCAAGCAGGGACTGCAGTGGAGCGGGGGTTTCGGTGAAGTAACAGCAGAAGACGTCGCTCACTCTTACGACCGCATGCTCGAGAGCGAGTGGAAAGGAGACTACGTCGCATACGATCATACAGACGTAAAAGACCGATACAGCGGGACGATCGTTCTTAACCAGCCGTTCGCACCGTTCATGTCCGCGACCTTGGCCTCAGGGACAGGGATTATCAACTGCAAGAAGGCTCTGGAGGGTGCTGGTGGCAAGTACACGATTGAAGTGCCGGCCACCTGTGGTCCTTATGTCATTTCCGAGCATAAGCAGGGTCAGCATCTTAAGTTGCGACCCAATCCCGACTGGAATGGCCCAAAGCCAGCTTTTGCGAACATTGACTGCATTTTCGTGACCGAAGATCAGGCGGGCGCCTTGGCGTTTGAGGCGGGAGAGTTGGATTGCGCCAAGATCACCTCTAACTCTTATTCCCGGTATCTCAAGGAAACCCCGCCGAATTCAGCACTGACGGTGGCCGGGGCCCTGCAGTACATGTGGATGGGAATGAATACTGATCACCCGAAGTTGCAAGATCCCAGGGTGCGAAGAGCGATTCAGTACGCTGTGGACCAGGACTCGATCATCCAGGGAGCCTACTCGGGAACGGCTGAGCCATCTTTCGGTGTTGTCTGTCCGGGTCTCGTAGGCCGACGAACTTCGGCCGGCTACTCGTACGATCCAGCCAAAGCCAAAGCACTGCTTGCAGAAGCTGGGGTGTCTGGTCTGGAGCTCACTTTACGAACGCTGAATAATCAGGAACGCGTCTTATCGGCACAGATTATTCAGGCCAACCTCGCAGCGATCGGCATCAAGACTGAGATTATCCCGCTGGATTCAGGGCCGTTTTGGGAAATGGGCCAGGAAAGCAAAGGTGATACCTGGAAAGACCTCGAACTGTGGATCATGCGCTATGGATCCGGGCCGGACCCCTATGAACCGTTCCAATGGTTCGTTCGGGACCAGGTTGGTGTCTGGAACTGGGAGCGCTGGTCTTCAGATGAGTTTGAGGATCTGTTTGCCAAGCTCGTTGCGGAGACGGTGCCCGATAAACGGGCCGCGATTGCTATCCGGATGCAGGAAATCATGGAGGAGTCAGGAGGTTACGTCTGGTTGACCCACGAGCCTGAGGTATTCATTCACCGTGCGGACATCTCTACGCGATTCGCACCATCGGGTGAGATGCTTCTGCCTTATTTCGGCTGATATCAACAGTCTGGCACCCAGTTGTCGTTCTGATCTTCAGAGGAAGAACGGCGGCTGGGTTAGCCGGTTGATTTATTTCTAGCAATATCACGCCCCAAGCGCGTCCATAACCGGCATGATGGGGCGCAGGGCGGGTCGTATCCGAAACGCCATGTGTGGATAGCCGGGCTCTTGCTTGCTGCCCACACCTGTTCTTGATGCTAATCGATTTGGTGGGCACGTCTCGGCAATCAACAGCCTGTTGGTTCAACAATAAAAGCTCAATGTAAAGATGCTGCTCTACATCATCAGGAGATTGGCCTTATCCGTCGTCATCGTTTTCCTGGCGGTGTTGGCACTTTTTCTGATGCTGCATTCGATCCCGGGAGATCCGGCAAGCATTGCCCTGGGACCGAGGGCGACTCCAGAAGTTCAGGCGGCCTACCGGGCGAAGATGCATCTGGATGAGCCGCTGTACTACCAGTTCGCGATCTTTGTTGGCTCGGTGTTTCAGGGAGATCTTGGCAGCGATGTCTTTTCCAACCGGAGCGTAGCCTTGACGCTTTCGGAGCAACTGCCCCATACAATTTCTCTCGCCCTGGCGGCTATCGGCTGGTCAGCGTTGCTGGGTATTCCGTTGGGGTGCCTGTCGGCTATCCGCCCCAACAGTCTTGCAGACCGTGTGACCGGTATCTTCTCGGTTGGCACGATTGCTGTGCCGTCTTTCCTGGTTTCGATATGGGCGATTTTGATTTTTTCAATCGCTTTGGGCTGGTTTCCGGTTCTGGGTGCCGGAGACGAAGACGATATTTCTGATCGCTTGTATCACCTTGTACTCCCCGCTTTTGCTGTGGGGTTGGGATGGGTGGGGTATCTCGCTCGTATGGTTCGTGCCACGATGCTCGAAGTCATGGGGGAGAATTACATTCGCTCGGTCCGGGCGTTTGGTTTATCACCGAAGACAGTCGTCTTTCGATATGCATTGAAAGTCGCCATTCTGCCGACAATTACACTCATTGGCGTGGGTTTTGGCGGCCTTCTTTCCGGAACGGTGTTCGCGGAAATCATTTTCTCGCGCCCTGGGGTAGGAAAAATCATTTACGACATGGTACTCGCCCGTAATTTCCCCGTGGTGCAAGGAGCGGTGCTGGTGACTATCGCCATGTATGTATTTGTAACGCTAATCGCTGATCTTCTGGTTGCATGGTTTGATCCTCGGGTGCGCGAGTCCCTGTAAAGCCATGCCAGAAACCAAAACGGGAAGACCTTCTGTGAACGTGACGACTCCTCGGCACAGTGTGGGTCGCGAACGCTTGAGGCTTTTTCTCCGAAACCCAATGGGGATGTTCGGATTTATTCTGGTGTCGCTTTTCTTCATTGCCGCCATTTTTGCTCCAATGTTGGCTACCCATGATCCGCTTGCACTGGACATCCCCAATCGACTCTCAGGGCCGACACTGGAGCACTGGGCGGGGACTGATCAATTGGGCCGCGATACTTTCTCCCGAGTGCTCTATGGCGGCAGGGTCGCGCTTCAGGTGGCAGCCATCGGAGTATCCATTTCCCTGATTCTGGGATTGGGTCTGGGCATGCTTGCGGGGTATGGACCGAGATGGCTGGACAACATCCTGCTGCTGCTGTTCGACTCCATTCGCTCTTTCCCCACAATTGTCTTGGCACTGGCTGCGGTTGCGCTTCTTGGTCCGAGCCTGCACCTCGTGCTGGTGATCGTGATTGTCACGTCTATCCCGAGTTACGCCCGTCTTGCACGAACCAGTACGATGGCGCTGAAGAATACTGATTTTGTGCTTGCGGAGAAGTCATTGGGTGCGGGCACAGTGCGGACTCTCATTCGGCACATCATGCCTAATGTGATTGGGCCGCTGCTGATTCTGGCGGCAATGGATGTTCCGGTGGTGGTGACCATCGAAGCAGGACTCAGCTTTCTTGGTCTGGGTGTACAGCCCCCAATGGCAAGTTGGGGTACGGTACTGAACGAAGGCTACCTGATCATTCGGCTTACCCCATGGCCTATCGTGGCCGGCGGCATACCGTTGGTGCTGACGACACTCGGCTTTACCTTTCTTGGCGAAGCGCTGCGGGATATCTTTGACCCACGGCTGCGGAAAGGACGCTGACCTGTGGAATCCCTGCTTTCCATTCGAGGACTCAACGTAGAGTTCCAGACTCCCAGCGGCCCTTTGCACGTGTTGCGGGATATCAATATTGATGTGCCCAGGGGAAAGATCCTCGGCATCGTGGGTGAAAGTGGCTCAGGCAAGAGCACAGTGATATGGGCCATTAACCGTTTGCTGGCAAGCAACGGCGCCGTCAATGGCGGGACCGCAACGTTTGACGGGCAAGATCTTCTTGCTCTGAATGACCGTCAGATGTTGTCGGTGCGGGGAGAGCAGATCTCGATGGTGTTTCAGGATCCGATGACGTCACAGATCCCGGTTCTGACCTATGACCGGCAGATGTCTGATATCCAGTATCGTCGAAAAGAGCTCAGCATGAAGGACAAGCGTGAAAGAGCGATCAGGATCATGCACAAGGTGGGGATACCGGATCCGGAAGACCGTATTCTTCAGTACCCCCATCATTTCAGCGGGGGGATGAGACAACGCGCAGGCATTGCCATGGCGCTGCTTATGGATCCGTTGCTGTTGATCGCAGATGAGCCGACCACGGCTCTGGATGTCACCCTTGAGGCCCAGATCATTCATCTCATTCAGGAACTGAGAGCTGAATTTGAGGCGACGATTATGGTGGTGTCCCACAATCTTGGTCTCATCGCCGAACTTTGTGACCAAGTGGTGGTGATGTATGCGGGCGAGGTAGTGGAATATGGGAGTGTCAGCAATCTTTTTTATGAGCCTGCCCATCCTTATACACAGGCGTTGCTGAATTGTGATCCTGCCCGCACGCAGACCAAGACGCGTTATCTCCCGGTCATTCCTGGTGACGTGCCCGATCTGCATGTTCTGCCGACGGGATGCATCTTCGCCGCACGCTGCTCACAAGTAATGGAACAGTGCAAGACGACGTCGCCAGCAAAAGTGCAGTTGGATGAGTCACAACACGTCGCATCCTGCCATCTGCTTGATCCGGGTCTGCAGGCATCGGGTAATGCCCCAAGGAATGTTTCACCGCAGGGCGATGCGTTGGGGGAAGCGAGACCCAAGCCTTCTGTCGAGAGCGGGGAATTACTTAAGGTGGAAGACCTCTGCGTGAGATTCCAGATCAACAGTTGGATCCGGTCGAAGATTCAAAAGCGGCCAAGATTCGTGGAGGCCGTGATCGATGCTTCGCTTTCGTTGCGTCAGGGGGAGACCTTGGGCCTGGTGGGAGAAAGCGGTTCAGGCAAGACGACGCTAGGCCGGGCAATTCTGGGCCTGGTCCAGGCGGAGTCAGGGTCTGTCATTTTCGATGGACAGGAGCTGCGAACCCTCTCCCGGACAGGATTTTCTCAGCTCAGACGGAATATGGCCATGATGTTTCAGGATCCGGTGGGATCGTTAAGCCCCCGCCAGACGGTGGGTTCACTCATCACGGAACCATTTCAGATTCATCGAATCAACGCTGACCTCGATGAAGAAGCGGCGCGCCTTTGTGAGATGGTTCGTATGCCGCAAGATTTCCTATCTCGATATCCGCATGAGTTGTCGGGAGGACAGGCGCGCCGGGTGGGCGTCGCGAGAGCGCTGGCGCTCAATCCTCAAATCATCATTGCCGATGAGCCCACCGCAGGGCTTGATGTATCGGTTCAGGGGGAGATACTGAATCTGATGAATGAACTACAGGAAACGCACGGGTTGTCCTATCTCATCATCAGTCACAATCTTCCTGTCATTCGGCATGTCAGCGATCGTTTAGCGATCATGTATCTTGGACGGCTGGTGGAATTCGGCGACTCCGACGAGATCTTTTCCCAGCCGGCACATCCTTATACACAGGCCCTGGTCAATGGAGTCCCTCAACCTGATCCGAACAAGAGGCGGTCACTGGTTTCAATTGAGGGCGAAGTGCCGAGTCTCGCGAATCGGCCGGCGGGTTGCGAGTTTCATACCCGGTGCAAGTACGCAACGGCTGACTGTCGCAATACGCGTCCCCGATTAAGCCAGATTCGTGTTAACGGTCTAGATCGCGAGGTGGCCTGCCACTACCCTCTGGCGGGTGAGAGCGTTGAGCAAGAACGCAGGTGAAAACTGAGGCATTCGGCCAGTTTGACCGTGAGGTCAAAATAACGAACGTACAGACCTCGGGCGCTCGGATGCGCGCCGCCCAAATCGGTACTGGTCCAGACATTGTCTGGGTACCGGGCGGCGACTCACCAGCAGAGGCATGGCGCCAGCAGATGATGCTTTTTGCGGGTGAGTACCGTTCCACCTCTTACGATCCCCGTGGCGTGGGAGAGACGACCTCAGATGCCGCGCCCTGGTCGATAGCAGACTTTGCCAGAGATTGCGCTGAACTGATCGAATCGATCTGCACGCCCCCGGTTATCTTGTCCGGCCTTTCTTTGGGCGGACTGATTACCCAGCAGGTCGCCATCGACTATCCGCATCTTGTGCGGCTCGCCATCCCGATGGGGACTTCAGCTTACATTGACGGATTTACCCGGGACTGGATGGAGGCAGAAGTCCAATTGCGCCGGGACGGCATCAGTTTGCCCGACTATTTCCTTGCCCCGCATTACGCCGCCTATGCACTACCGGCCAAGGCTCTTGGCGACAGGGAGATCTGGGGCTCCGTCAAGCCTGCGTATACCGTACGATTCTCCGAGCGTGAACCTCAGGACCTGATCGATCAATGGCAGGCGTGTCTTGATTTTGATTGTCGCGAGGCTTTAAGGACATGTCCGGTGCCCATGCACGTCATTGCTTTTTCCGAGGATGTACAGACGCCGCCAGCGATGGTCAAAGAAGTAGCGGATCTCGCGATGGATGGGACTTTTTATGAATTGCCTGAGTTGGGCCATGTGTCGGTCGCCCGACATCGGGCGGATGACGTGAACCGCCTGCTGCTCGACATCATTCAAACGCAAGAAGGCTAAAGGCATCTACCGGGTTCCCCGGGTAAAGCGGCCAGGGTATTGCCGATCTTGCGCTAGAGCGCTGCGTGTCTTCGCAGGCTACGGAATTCCTTTGCGACCAGCAGCATGCCGCAAGCCAGAATGGTTCCAGCACCGATTAAAGAGATCGAATCCGGCATCTCACTCCAGAAAACGAGTCCTACGATCACGGCCAGAGGCAGCGACAGATATTCAAACGGTGCGAGAAGGCTGGCATCGGCGTAGCGAAATGAGTAGCTCAGCAGAATCTGCTGTGCTGCTCCTGTGACCCCCAATAGCAGAAGCAGTCCCAACAACATCGGGGCCTCGGTCCAGTTTTTTGAAAATCCGATCGCAAGTGTCCACAGCAGGAACACACCAAAACCCGAGAGGTTGTAGTAAAACGAGATACATAAGGGATGCTCGGTGCGGTTCAGTTTGCGCAGCCAGACGATGACAAACGCGAAGAAGAATGCAGCGCCCAGAGCTGCATAGATCGCAGTATGGGATTCACCAAAACCCGGCTTGACGATCATCAGGATGCCGAAAAAACCGACGACCACCGCGATGATCCGTGAGAGCGGAAGGGTCTCTCGCAGAATAAAAAAGGCGAGTCCAACAGCCAGTATGGGACCGCTCAGGATCACCGCTGTTGCGTTGGCAATATAAGCTCCCGACAGGGCCACAAAGGTCAAGCCTATGGCGGTCATGCCGCAGGTTGTGCGAATCATGTGATCGATGGGGTATCGGGTCCTTAAAAAACTGGGGCCTCGTTTCGGCCCAATAACCGCCAGGAGTACCGCGAAAGTGAAGCCAAAGCGAACCATCAGTAACTCAGTGACAGCGAAGTAGGGCGCCAGTGTTTTGACCAGCATCCCGATAATCAGAAAGCAGGCAACCTGCAACACGTACAGGCAGATACCGCGAAGCGGCAGGTCAAACTCGCCGGAGGACGTCACTGCGACTCGGATGAGCCCACTGGATGCGTGGTGTCGATAATGCCCCCGCCGAGAACTTCGTCGCCCTGATAGAGCACGAGAGATTGCCCGGGCGTAGGAGCTCTTTGTGGCTCTTCGAATTCAATTAGCAGAGTATTGCCGTCTCGTCCGTGTACGAGACAGTTCTGATCTTCCTGTCGATATCGGGTTTTGGCACAGCACTGCAAGGGCAGGGTCTTAGGGAGATTGCCCACCCAATGCATCTCTTCAACCACGGCTGACTGCCGCATGAGATCCGGATGGTCATGCCCCTGGACGACGGTCAGCACATTGGTCTCAATATCTTTTGCGCAGACATACCAAGCCTCTCCGGGTCCTCCGATATCCAGCCCATGACGCTGGCCGAGGGTGTAAAACCACAGCCCTTGATGCTCGCCCACGTCTTGTCCCTCCGGGGTGCGCATCTCGCCCGGCTTCGCCGGCAGATACCTTGACAGGAAATCCGAAAACCGGCGTTCTCCAATAAAGCAGATGCCGGTACTGTCCTTGCGGGAAGCGTTCGGCAGTGCCAGTGCGTCCGCCTCAGCCCGGATATCTTTTTTGAGGGCCTCGCCCAAAGGAAAGAGAGTCAGCGAGAGTGCCTTTTGGTTCAACGCGTGCAGAAAATAGGATTGATCTTTACTGTGGTCAACCGCCTTCAGCAGGCGGCACAGACCATTTTCTTTTTCTACCCGGGCATAGTGGCCGGTAGCGATGTAATCGCTGCCGAGGTGCTGCGCGTAGGAGAGAAATTCCTTGAACTTGATTTCCCGGTTGCACAAAACATCCGGATTAGGCGTTCTGCCGGCCTCGTATTCGCGCAGGAAAATCGCAAATACCCGTTCCCAATACTCATGGGAAAAATTAACCGTCTTGATCGGAATATCAAGCACCTCTGCCACCCGCTCCGCCATCGCGAGGTCTTCCCGCGCCGCGCAGTACTTGGCATCGTCGTCCTCTTCCCAGTTTTTCATGAAGAGGCCTGTGACTTCACAACCCTGCGCCTTGAGTCGTGCGGCAGCAATCGCTGAGTCAACTCCCCCGGAGAGTCCAACAACAACTTGCATTTTAGGTGGCGTCATGAGGGCCGACCTCTTTCTGCCCGGTTGAGCTTTAGTCCTGAATGCCGAAGGACAGGATCCGCAGATCAGTGATATCGAACCAGTCGGTGCTCGGGGAGATATAGGGCAGCATGCCGTTATCCTGAAACCAGCTGTCGATCACGAAGCGTTCACCGGTCTCTATCTCCTCGATCTGGCCTGCCCAGTGGGCATCAAACCCTGCTTTGCGGTAGGCACGATCGACTACCCGGTGTCGGCGCATATGCCCCTGCTCCTGAAAGAGATTCATGTATTGCGTAATGTTGAGAGACTCATCAATACAGTCGAGTTGTCCCGGAAACTCAGGGTTTTTCTCGAGATTAAGCCCCTTGTCCCGATGGGTGGGAGTGTGGCGCCCAATGACGACTTCCAGCCAGCCCACCGCCTGGCGCAATCGATCTCTTTCCTCAGCGGCAGAGGGTGCTGCTGGGTAAAACCAGCCGATAACGCTGCGCCATTCCTCAGCCGAGAGGACAACCTGCTGCAGAGTCTTGCAGCTGAAATCGTAGCAAACATCGAGTATCTGAACACGCGCCATGGCAACCTGGGTAAAGCCCAAAACCGCCACAAGTCCGGCTGTTACCAGTAGCTTGGAAAAGAAATTCATAGGTTGTTAGAGCGTCCGTGAGACTTTAAGGAGACGATGCGAAATTATAAACAAAGTTTTCGAGTTGCCCCGATGTGCGCCGACCGATCAGAGTGTTTTGGCTTTACTCTTCTACCGACTTTTCCAATTGGCCGGAGAAGTCAGGCGCCATCATTTCCAAAAACTGGCGTGCCGGTGGTGAGAGGTACTTGCGTTTTCGCATCACCACACCGTAGCTTCGGTTAGGGAAAAAGCGGTCTAGCGGTATTTTTGCAATCTTCTCATCACCCTTTAGGCATATCGCCGTTACAATCGCGATGCCCAGACCCATTTCCACATACTTTTTAATGACTTCCCAGCCGCCGGCTTCAAGTGTGACGGTGTAGCTGACCTTGTGCTGGCCAAAGATCATTTCTACCCGCCGCCAGGTGGCAAGGTGGCGGGGTGGCAGGATAAGTCCATGAGGACTGATGTCCTCAAGTCTGATGTTGGCCGCGCGTTTCCCGGCAAGTGAGTGGTCGAGCGGGGTGATCAGCATGGTCTTAAAATCGAAGATCGGTCGGTAATCGATATCCTCTGGTACTTCCAGCATTGAACCCACAGCAAAGTCGGCTTGATCTGCCCGCAGCATCGCCATGCCGTCACGCCCCGTCACATTGTGGAGCTTCAGGCGGACTCCGGGATAGGCATCAGCGAATTGCTTGATCACCTCCGGTAAGAGATAAAGAATCGTTGATTCGCCGGCTGCGATATTGATTTCGCCACTGTTGAGATCTCCCAATTCGCTGGCGAAGGATTCTGCGATGCCGTCTATGCCCTGCACGAGGGGTTGGGCCAGTTCGAGCAGTGATTCCCCCTGCGCGGTGAGCCGGATACTGGGCCCGCGCCGCTCAAAGAGCTCGACCCCAAGCTCCCGTTCCAGGGCCTGGATCTGGAGCGATACCGACGGCTGGCTGAGAAAAAGCTGCTCGGCTGCGCGGGAGATACTGCCAAGCCGCGCGGCATAGCAAAAGGCTCTCAATTGCTTCAGACGGTTCTGCTTGTAGTAGGGAGGTGCGCTCATCGGATACGAAATGAGGCCTTAGCGGCCTATAATTTATCCAGATAATACTAAATATTGAAATAATTATATTGATAAATACTCGGCCAAAGCCGAGACTGCGGTCATGGTCAGGCCAGTGGTGGTTTTTGACTGAAATTAAAGGGAAAAGCGCGATAGATCTGGATCTGATACCGCATTTAACCCGGTATTAAATAACGAGAAATTAAACAGAGGTGCATGATGATTGATCAAACTAAAGAGCAGAAAGCGCTAGAGTCAGACTGGGCCGATAATCCGCGCTGGCGTGGTGTACAGCGGGACTATTCAGCAGCCGATGTCCTGCGTTTACGCGGCTCTGTTCATATTGAGCACAGCCTTGCGCGGTTGGCTGCCGAGAAACTTTGGCGCCGATTGAATACGGATGATTTTCTGCCAACGCTGGGTGCATTGACGGGCGGACAGGCGGTACAGCAGGTTAAGGCAGGGGCTAAAGCCATTTACCTGTCCGGCTGGCAGGTGGCTGCCGACGCCAATATCGCCGATGCGATGTATCCGGATCAGTCTCTTTACCCGGTCAATTCGGTACCGGCGGTGGTTCGCCGAATCAATAACGCGTTCAAACGCGCCGATGAAATCCAGCATGCGTCCGGAAAAGACGACATCGATTACTTTGTGCCGATTGTGGCTGATGCGGAAGCGGGCTTTGGTGGGGTCTTGAATGCCTTTGAACTCATGAAAGCCATGATCGAAGCGGGTGCCGGTGGTGTGCACTTTGAAGACCAACTCGCTTCAGTGAAGAAATGCGGACACATGGGCGGCAAGGTGCTTGTGCCGACGCAGGAAGCGGTCCAGAAACTCTCGGCAGGACGCCTCGCGGCAGACGTTTGCGGTGTACCGACGGTGTTGCTGGCTCGAACCGACGCCAATGCGGCAGCGCTGCTGACCTCTGATGTGGACGAGCGCGATCGCGAGTTCGTGACGGGTGAAAGAACCAGTGAAGGCTTTTACGTTACCCGCGCGGGCCTTGACCAGGCTATCGCAAGAGGTTTGGCCTACGCACCGTATGCCGATCTCATTTGGTGCGAAACTGCTGTGCCGGATCTTGATGAAGCACGCCAGTTTGCAGAAGCGATCCGTGCCGAGTACCCAGATCAACTGCTTGCCTACAACTGTTCGCCGTCCTTTAACTGGAAAAAGAACCTGGACGACGCCACGATCGCCAAATTCCAGCGAGAACTCGGCGCTATGGGCTACAAGTACCAGTTCATTACTTTGGCCGGGATTCATAACATGTGGTACCACATGTTCGACCTGACTCACGAGTATGTCCGTAACGGAATGACCGCTTATGTGGATATGGTTCAGGAGCGGGAATTTGCAGCCGCCGATCGGGGCTATACCTTCGCCAGCCACCAGGCTGAGGTCGGCGCAGGTTACTTTGATGATGTGACCACCGTGATCCAGGGGGGAAGCTCCTCTGTTACCGCCATGAGCGGCTCTACGGAAGAAGAGCAGTTCGCGACCGGTTAAACTCCTCGAATACTGGAAAACCAAGACCGGCGGTAGGTTGCCTACCGCCGGTTTTTTTGCCACAACGTCCGCCAATTTGTCGTGAGGGGACCTTGATAAATACCGGGGTCTGTACCTATATAATTCTATGTAGAAATTGAAACGATGATCAGTGGACTGTCATGAGTGACCGCAGGGAAATCCAAAAGACTTCCGGAACGTCGGTAGAAGAGGCTAAACCGCGTCTAAAGAAGCCTCGCATGTTCCGCGTGCTTTTGATGAACGATGACTACACGCCCATGGAATTTGTGGTCATGGTGCTGCAGCGTATCTTCAAGTTGCCCCATGAGCAGGCCGTCCAGGTGATGCTCAAGGTGCATACTGAAGGGGCGGGCGTTTGCGGCGTGTTCACCGCCGAGGTCGCAGAAACCCGGGTGCGCGAGGTGCTGGGTCTCGCCCGTGAAAATGAGCATCCCCTGCAATGCACGATGGAGCCCGAATAGAAATGCTTTCGAGTGAGCTTGAATCCTCTCTGAACAGCGCAATCCAAAGCGCTCGAGATGCCCGACACCAGTACATCACGGTAGAGCATCTCTTGACAGCGTTGCTCGACAATCCAGCGGCCTTGAAGGTCATCAAAGCCTGCGGTGCAGAAGTGTCGGGGCTGCGGGAGAAATTGCAGGGTTTTCTGGAACAGTATGTGCCGATGCTCGAAGAAGAAGACGAGCAAACGGACCCCCAACCGGCAGTCGGGTTTCAGCGCGTGATCCAGCGAGCGATCTTGCACGTGCAAAGTTCAGGCAAGCGTGAAGTGACCGGCACCAACGTTCTGATTGCGATCTTTGCCGAGAAGGATTCCCATGCGGCGTATTTCCTGGGTGAGGAGGGTGTCTCCCGGTTTGACATCGTTAACTATGTATCTCACGGCATCAGTCGGGATGAAAAACCGCGAGAATTGCCGTCTCCAGATGAAGCGGATGAAGAGTTATCCGATGATGACTTTCAGAGTGCCCTATCTGCGTTCGCGGTTAATCTTAACGAGCAAGCCATCGCGGGGAAGATTGATCCTCTGATTGGGCGTGATCTTGAAGTCACGCGCACGATGCAGATTCTGTGCCGCCGGCGCAAGAATAATCCGCTGTACGTGGGCGAGGCGGGAGTCGGCAAAACGGCCATAGCCGAGGGTCTCGCCCGAAAGATCGTAGAAGGTGAAGTGCCTGAAGCCCTCATGGGCAGCACGATTTACGCGCTTGATCTGGGTGCACTGCTTGCAGGGACGAAATATCGTGGAGATTTCGAGCAACGGCTTAAGGCGGTCCTCGCTGATCTTCAAGAAACCGACGGCGCGGTGCTTTTCATTGATGAGATTCATACCGTAATCGGGGCCGGTGCGGCTTCGGGTGGCGCAATGGATGCTTCAAACCTATTGAAACCGGTACTGGCTTCCGGAGAAATCCGATGCATGGGGTCGACGACCTATCAGGAGTACCGCGGCATTTTCGAGAAGGATCGAGCCCTTTCAAGACGTTTCCAGAAGATCGACGTCACCGAACCGAGTGTCGAGGAAACGGTAGAGATCCTCAGAGGTCTGAAGACCCAGTTTGAACAGCATCATTCGGTGCGGTTCACAGCGCCCGCGCTCCGCACAGCCGCCGAACTCGCTGCACGCTACATCAATGATCGACATCTGCCTGATAAGGCAATCGATGTGATTGACGAAGCAGGTGCCCAAGCGCGCCTTGCGCCGGTATCCAAACGCAAGAAAACCGTTGGGGTGCCGGATATCGAGCGAGTGGTGTCCAAGATGGCACGTATTCCGCCCAAGACAGTCAGCGCGGATGATAAGGATGCCCTGCGCACTCTTGAGCCAGACCTGCAGCGAGTGGTGTTTGGTCAGGACAGTGCCATCACCGCATTGGTGAGTGCAATCAAGCTGGCCCGCTCGGGTTTGGGTAATCCGGATCGGCCCATCTCCTCATTTCTTTTCTCAGGGCCGACCGGCGTGGGCAAGACCGAAGTGACCCGCCAACTCGCACTCACGCTCGGGATCGAACTGGTCCGCTTTGACATGTCGGAATATATGGAGCGGCATACTGTGTCGAGGTTGATTGGCGCCCCGCCGGGATATGTCGGTTTTGATCAGGGCGGGCTCATGACTGAAGCGATAACCCGCAACCCGCATTCGGTACTGCTGCTGGATGAAATCGAAAAGGCGCATCCCGATGTGTTCAACCTGCTGCTGCAGGTGATGGATTACGGTACGCTGACAGACAATAACGGACGTAAAGCAGACTTTCGCAATGTCATTATTGTCATGACGACCAATGCAGGGGCGACCCAGATGGCGCGTGGCTCGGTGGGTTTTGTTGATCAGGATCACACGGCAGACGATACTGAAGTGATCAACAAAATGTTCACGCCGGAGTTTCGTAACCGACTGGATTCGATCATTCGTTTTGGTGCGCTGGACGAGACTACGATCAGTCATGTGGTCGATAAGTTTATTGTTCAACTGGAAAGCCAGTTGGCGGACAAAAATGTGGCCCTTGAAGTTGATCCCTCGGCACGGCAGTGGCTTGCCAGCAATGGCCATGATGCTGCGATGGGTGCCCGACCCATGGCAAGACTGATTCGTGACCGGATCAACCGGGCGCTGGCCGATGAACTATTGTTCGGAAAACTGGTGCAGGGCGGCACAGTCCGGGTTCGCGAAGAAGATGGTGATCTCGCTTTCGACATTGACTCAGACGACGAGTCTTAAGAGATAAGTGTCAATACGGTTCTAATCTCTTGATCAAAAGACAGCAGCCAAAAGCCGTCCCGGAATCAAGCGCGCCCTTCAGCCAGGTCGTCACCGATGACCGCTATGCCTATCTCTCAGGCCTCGTGGCCGCAGACTTTCCACAGGGTCAGACGGTTTTGGGAGATCCGGAAAAGGAAACCACTGCGGTGATGCAGGTGATTTCGGAAATACTCGAGGAGATGGGTCTGGGGTTCAGTGATATCGTCCGGTCGGATGTGCATCTTTCTGATCTGCGTTACTTCGATCAGATGGATAGCGCCTATCGGCAGTTTTTCCAAGGCGCGGCGTTCCCTGCGCGCACGACCACTGAGTCACCGCGGCTTTTCGGCGGTTCTAGCGTTGAGATCACGGTGCAGGCACGCCTTAAAACCTGAAAAAATTTAAACGCGGAAGCGGTCGGAATTCGTCAGGCCAGAGGTTCTCCATCCAGGATTGCGACATCATCCTCCAGTCTCAGTCGGCCTGAGGCGAACCAGTGAACGGCTTGAGGATAGATGCGATGCTCTATTTCGTGGACGCGCGTTGAGAGTGAGTGCTCCGAGTCATTCTCGCAGACTTTCACCCGGCCCTGGATGATCACGGGGCCCGCATCAAGATCTTGGGTGACAAAATGGACCGTTGCGCCGTGTTCCCTGGCGCCGTCCGCAATTGCTCGCCGGTGGGTGTCCAAACCGGGATAGTGCGGAAGTAAAGAAGGGTGGATGTTCATCAGGCGGCCTGCAAATTGATTGACAAACGCGGGGCTGAGAATGCGCATGAACCCGGCCAAGGCGACCAGGTCTGGACGGAAATCCTCAACCAGGGTCGTGAGAGCCTCATCAAAAGCCGTACGGCTTATAAATCCCTGATGATTAAGGCAGAGTGCCTCGATACCTGCCAAGCGGGCTCGCGTGAGGCCAAAAGCAGATTGCACATTGCTGATGACGGCCACCACCTCAGCCGATATCTCGCCGTCGTTGCAGTGATCAATAATCGCCTGAAGATTGCTGCCGTTGCCGCTGATCAGTACCACAATCCGGCAACGGGCTTCGATGTTATAGGAAGACAACGCCTGCACCACCGGCCTGAATCTCTCCGATATGAAAAGCGGTCTCACCGCATTGCTCAAGCAGTGTTTTCGCTTTTTCAGCATTCTCGGAAGCGATGATGATGATTAGCCCAATGCCACAGTTGAAGGTTCGCCACATCTCGTCGTCCGCAACCTGACCTTCGGATTGCAGCCATTGGAATATTTCCGGGCGCTGCCAGGCGTTCGGGTCGATATGGCATTCAAGACCCTCCGGCAATATGCGTGGAATATTGCCCGTTAAGCCGCCTCCGGTAATGTGGGCAATTCCCTTGACAGGGCAGGCCTTCAGTAGATCGAGAATGCTTCTGACGTAAATCCGTGTTGGCGTCAGCAGTGTCTGCCCAAGCGTGCTGGCCTCGATAGGCGTATCCAGTGAAACGCTGCTTCGGCCAATAATGGCCCGCGCGAGCGAGTAGCCGTTTGAGTGCAGCCCGGTGGATGCAAGACCGATCACCTGATCTCCGGCACGAATGTCCCCGCCGTCGATGATGTCTTTCTTCTCGACAACGCCAACGCAGAATCCTGCAAGATCGTAGTCCCCGGACTGATACATCCCCGGCATTTCGGCAGTTTCGCCTCCGATCAGGGCAGCTCCCGCCAGCTCGCATCCTGTCGCAATGCCGGAGATTACCGATTCCGCCTGCAAGGGGGAAAGCGCAGCGGTGGCGAAATAATCCAGGAAATACAGCGGTTCAGCGCCCACCACGAGAATATCGTTAACACACATGGCGACGAGATCAATACCGATTGTGTCGTGACAGTCCAGTGTGATGGCAAGCTTGAGTTTGGTGCCGACACCGTCGGTACCAGAGACCAGTACGGGTTTTTCATACCGTTCTGTGGGCAGCTCAAAAAGTCCGCCGAAGCCGCCAATTCCACCGAGGCATTCCGGCCGCTGGGTACGTCGGACTAAAGGTTTGATGCGTTCGACGAGATCGTCACCCGCGTCGATATCAACGCCGGCGTCGCGGTAACTGAGGGGGGTATCGCTTGGAGGGGCCACGGGAAAACACAGGAGCTAAACCAAACACTTATGGTATCGTATGTCCGGTCGGGAAAGGGAGTTGAATCATCGCGACTGTCAGCATTCAGCGGTTACCGCGCCCGAATTGAGTTCTATGCCCCGCATGTCGTTGCTTTATCAGCTTCCTAATCTACTGACGCTTCTTCGGATCGGTGCGGTACCGGTCCTGATCCTGTTCTTGTATGAAGGTCGTTATGGTGCGGCACTTGTCATCTTTGTTATCGCCGGCATCACTGATGGGCTCGATGGATGGATTGCAAAGCGCTTTGATGCCGTAACGCGTCTGGGCTCGATTCTTGATCCGCTTGCGGACAAGATGCTGATTGTCAGCACCTATGTCATGTTGACCTTGGCGGGCGATATCCCGTTTTGGCTCTTGCTGCTGATCGGTTTCCGAGATCTTGGGATCATCGGCGGCGTTCTGGTGCTGCAATGGGTGCATGGGGAGGTACGAATGCAACCGAGTCCCGTGAGCAAACTGAACACTTTTCTGCAGATCTTGCTGGTCGTGCTGATCATGCTCGAGCAGGTGGAGTGGCTTGTGCTGGCACCTTTCACGGATGCGGTGCTTTGGCTGGTAGTCGCGACGACACTCGCAAGCGCCTTTCATTATGTCTATTTCTGGGTTCTCCGGTCCTCGGATGCCGCAGCGTAGTTTTTATATCTGAGAAGGGCGACGCTTTGGCTAAGACTGGTCAGATCCGACTGCCTTTGCGCCTGAAAGATCAGGCGTCATTTGAAAATTTTTTCGCCGGCGACAACCAGCAGATTGTTGCTCTGCTGCAGAATCCTGATGTGGACCCTGACCTGCGTGTGATCTTTCTTCATGGCGCAAAGGGTGCTGGGAAGTCCCACCTGCTACAGGCATTCTGTAAGGCGGGTTCCACGGCGCCGCAGGCACCCGCATATGTCTCTTTAGGACTCGAAGGGGTTGGCCCAGAAATGGTTGCAGATCTGAGCGGTTCCCAGATCGTCTGTCTGGATGATATCGATTCGGTCAGTGGCGATGCGTTTTGGGAAGAGGCCATGCTGGCGTTGTACGAGCGGTTGATACCCTCTGGAGGCAGCCTGCTTGTCGCTGGAAGATACCCGCCTTCTCAATCGGGTTTTGAGCTTGCAGATCTTGCAACCCGCCTCGCATCAGGAGGTAGCTGGCGAGTGCAGCCACTGAACGAAGGGCAGTTGCCTGAAGCCATGAAACTGCGCGCGCGGCTGCGCGGACTCGAGTTGTCGGACGTCGTGGTCGCTTATCTTCTACGTCGGGTCCGCCGTGATCCTGCCACTTTGTTCGCCCTGCTGGACCAGATCGACGACGAAGCCTTCTCGCATCAGCGCCGATTGACTGTGCCGTTTGTCCGCGAACTGGCCGGCCGTTTGCTGTCGAGTTAGTCTTTTCTGAGGGCGTCGGCCGCAATGGAGAGTCTTGCCCCCAGCGCTCGACATAGTGCGGCTTCATCTGCACTAATGGGATTGTTGTCGGCGCTGCCGGCGATATGACTGGGGCCATAAGGCGTGCCGCCGGTCTCAGTTCGATTGAGGGCGGATTCGGTAAATGGCAGGCCACAGATCAGCATGCCATGATGCAGCAGGGGGAGCATCATGGAGAGCAAAGTCGACTCCTGTCCGCCATGCTGGGTTGATGAGGAAGTAAAGACCCCGGCCGGCTTGCCTGCGAGCGTACCGGCAAGCCAATCGGATCCGGTTTGTTGAAGAAAATAGGCCAAGGGAGCGGCCATCTGACCAAAGCGTGTGGGACTTCCTAGAGCCAGTGCGTCACACTCATCCAGATCCCGCTGCTCGACGTAGGGGGGGCCTTTGGAGGGAATCTCTGGCGCAGTGCTCTCGGATGTTGCCGAGACCGGTGGAACGGTTCTGAGGCGGGCAGTGCAGCCCGGCATGCTTTCGATGCCCTGACACACGAGCCGCGCCATTGCTTCGACGGCACCATAGCGGCTGTAGTACAGGACCAGTATTTCAGACATTGCGCGAGTCGATTATGAGATGGCGTTACAGGATACCGAGAACGTTCTCGGGCGGACGACCGATTGCGGCGCGGTCACCGTTAACGACAATGGGCCTTTCCAAGAGGATCGGAAACTTTGCGATGGCCGTGATCAGCCCGTCTTCACTGGTCACCTCAAGGCCATTTTCCGCATAAGGCGCTTCTTTCTTGCGAACCATGTCAGCAACCGCACAGCCAAGTGCTTTTTGGATCTTTTTCAAGGTGGTTTCGCTGGGAGGATCGTTCAGATAATCGATGATTTCAGGCTCAATCCCTTGTTCTGCAAGGAGTGCAAGCGTGGCCCGTGACTTTGAACAGCGGGGGTTGTGATAGATCTGAATTGCCATAGGGATTCCTTTAATTTCTTGACAGATCAGAGGGTAATAGTTACATTGCGATCGATATTCCGCACTGCAAAAACTCCCGCTAAACGGCGTGATTTTATACGCAAACATTCCACAGAGAGCGACCCGATGAGAATGAACGCAACACCTATACGCACCTTGCTGGCACTGGTCTCAATAGCCGCTGTCGCCACGGGTTGTGTCACCGCCAAACCCACCGAAACGGAAGCAGGGTCGGCAACGGCCGCTGCGCCTGCGCCGGCAGTGTCAATGGCGCCCGCGGTCGTGGCCGCAGTTGCCAAGCCAGATGACTGGTGTGACCGCTATCCGGACTCCTTCGAGTGTGAAGATGCGTCAGCAAAAGCAACGACATCGGATGACTGGTGTGCTCGCTATCCGGACTCTTTTGTCTGCAAGGATGA
>CENU01021573.1_pt1 | contig 22723 bp, 28 predicted proteins | sample 361331 | NCBI WGS metagenome assembly CENU01 (sample SAMEA2619766, study PRJEB7988) | marine metagenome | isolation source: saline water (ENVO:00002010), including | reverse complement strand
CCGTCATCATCCTGCAGCTTGAGCGCACCGAAGAGCAGCAGCTCAGCGCCGTTGAAATCAGTACTGATCTGAACCTCTTTCTGGTCAAGATCAGCCACCAGTGCGGCCTGTGCCGTTGCCCCGGGCAAGACAATCGTCAGCATCAGCATGGTGGTCATCAGCCAGCGCATCATCGCAAAATCTCCAGCGAGAACAGGTCATCCGGGGTCAGGACAACATCCAGCACCAGCTTGAAACAGACCATCAGGACGATCAGGGCGAGAAGGCCGCGCAACTGTTCGCCCTTGAGCATGGCACCAATGCGCGTGCCGAACTGGGCGCCGATCACCGCACCGAAGAGCAGCAATCCGGCAAGGACGATATCCACCGTCTGGGTCTGAACCGATTGCAGGAAAGTCACGTTGGCGGTAACAAAAATAATCTGGAACAGGGAGGTTCCCACCACCACCGCGGTAGGCATGCCGAGCAGATAGATCATCGCCGGAACCATGATAAACCCGCCGCCAACACCCATGATGGCCGACAGGACGCCAACCAGCGCACCCACCAGAAACGGCAGCAGCGCGGAGATATAAAGCTTTGATTTACGGAACCGCATCTTGAACGGCAGGCCATGAAGCCAGTTGTGTTGATGCAGCTTGCCGCGCCGTGCGCCGGGGAGGCGGGCGCGCAGGATCGACCGGATGCTCTCAAACAGCATCAGCGACCCGATGATCCCGAGGAAGACAATAAAGCTGAGCTTGATGACAACATCAATCTGGCCAAGTTCACGCAGGAGCGCAAACAGTGCCACCCCGATGGTGGACCCGAAAAGACCGCCAGCGAGCAGCACCAGCCCCATCTTGATATCGACGTTGCCACGCCGAAAATGGGCGAGAACCCCGGATACGGATGATGCCACGATCTGATTGGCCTCAGTCCCCACGGCCACCGGTGCAGGCACCCCAAGAAAAATCAGCAGCGGTGTCATCAGAAAACCACCGCCGACACCAAAAATGCCGGAAAGAAGACCAACCATGCCGCCAAGCCCGATGATGGTAAACACATTCATCGAAATTTCGGCAATCGGAAGATAGATATACATGGATTTTATGTCACTTATTCAACTACCCATCACCTACCAGAAAAGTGCTGGACGGGCGAGTGAATAATCCGGAGAAAACCTCATTGCCTGAAGAAAATCTATTTACCAGAATCGGGTTTGTTGATGAGGGCAGGGTCATCGGTGTAGAGGCTGGACAACAATTCCATGACCTGCTGAACGCATTCATCCTCAAGCGAATAGAAAATCATCTGGGAATCGCGCCTTGTCTTGACGATACGGGCATCACGCAAACGGCCAAGATGCTGCGACAGGGCAGACTGGCTGAGCGTTTTCAGCGTGCTTTCAAGTTCGGAAACGGATCGTTCCTCACCATTCATCAGATTTGACAGGATTTCCAGGCGTTGATGATTGCTCATCGCCTTGAGAATAGTGGTGGCCCTGCTGGAGGAGTTGAGCGTGTCGGCTTTCCGCCTGCCCTGACCACGTTTGTAGGTGCTGGGAGACTTTGCTTTTTTAGCAGAATTCCCCGGATTGGAAGAGACTAACCCTTTGCCAAGTCGAGACCACATGGCACTACCTTTTCTATTGTTTGGAGTATCTTATGCAAAAAGGGTTAAATTTCCCTTAAAAGTTGTAATTTTTTCGCATTTTGTTTTTTCCCAACACCGCTAGAATAGTCTTATGGCCAAACCGTTGCGCAAATCCTTCTCCACCGAGGAACTTGAACAGATTTATCATCGCCTTGAGGACCAGGGCATGGCGGTGCAGGATTTCGGGATTCGTATAGATCGTGACGGCAACTGGTTCCATCAGGGCGGGTTGATGCAGCGAACGGCGCTGGTGCGTATGCTGGCCGGATTGATGCTGCGGCTGGCTGATGGCAGCTACTGGCTGGTCAACCCGGGTGAGCGTGGCCGGATTGAGGTTGAGGATGCCCCCTTTATTGCCACCACGGCGTTGATCAACGGCGATGGTGCGGATCAGACAATCGATTTTGTCACCAATACCGAAGAACAGGTCCCGCTGGATGCAGAACACCCCCTGAGGGTTGAGGAAGGGGCCAATGCCGATGAACCGCGCCCCTATATCCGCCTGAGGGGCAGGCTGGATGCCCGGATCGGGCGGCAGGCGTTCTATGACATGGTTGAACACGCCGAAGAAAGGGATGGTGTCTTCGGGGTAATGAGTTATGGGCAATTTTTCCCGCTTGCCGGTGATGCCGACAATGAGGGGGCGTGATGACCAGCTGGCAACAACTGGTTGAAGTGGCAAAACCCGAACCTGATCCCGCCCCGGCCGGATCACGGCCCTCGGCCGTGCTGGTTGGCCTGATCGATCACGAACAGGACGGGCCATCGGTGATCCTGACCCGGCGGGCTGATCATCTTCGCCATCATGCCGGTCAGATCAGTTTCCCCGGCGGCCGTATCGAAGCCGCTGAAACCCCGGCAGAGGCCGCCATGCGTGAAGCCTTTGAGGAAATCACCCTGGCCCGTGAATGCGTTGAGGTTATCGGCTATCTGCCCGGGGTGGTGACAACGGCGGGGTTCCATATTGCCCCTGTCCTCGGCCGGGTGACGGGTGATCTGTGCCTCACCCCCGACCCTGGTGAGGTTGACCGGATCCTGATCGAACCCGTGCTGCCCCTGCTCAACCCCGCCAATCATCTGTCGGTGATGCGGGACTATCAGGGCAAAGCCTATCAGTCATGGACAATCCGTCATGACCATGAATACATCTGGGGGGCAACAGCCCGGCTGATTGTGCAATGGGCGAGGCTGCTATACCCTCAACCGAGAAAGGAGCGTGAAGCATGACCCGATACGCCATAATGCTTCTGGCTGTGCTGGTGGGGGCCGCGATCGGTATTCTGCTGGCCCGCCGCAGCAGGAAATCTGAGACAACGCTGGTGGAGGATAAACCCGCCATCAGCCTGATACCATGGGCAGCTGGCATCGCGGTGCTGGTGATCGGGCTGTTTCTGCTGGCTGATCATGAGCGGTCGCCGAAAGATGCCGATTACAAACCCGCCACAATCGAAGGCGGTGAAATCAAGCCAGGCAAGTTCAACCAGCCGGAAAGCCAATGAGCGTAAACGCTGATTTGAATGGCTCAATCGCTGTTGGGTTGCTGTCAGCCCCCCTGCCATCCCGGATTATTTCAGCCATCACCGATGCTGGCGGTGAGGCGCGGTTTGTCGGCGGGATGGTGCGTGATGCTGTGCTGCTTCATGATAAAAGCGATCATCCGGGCGATATCGATATGGCGACAACGCTGCACCCTGATGATGTGGTGCGTGTGCTGAAAGGGGCGGGATTGCGCGTTATCCCGACAGGCATAGCCCATGGCACGGTGACGGTGGTTGCGCCTCAAAATCCCCCTCACCCCTCCCCTCAAACTCCGGGGCCTGTTGTTGAACTGACGACCCTGAGGGAGGATATCACCACCGATGGCCGGCATGCCGAGGTGCGTTTCGGTACAGACTGGACCGAAGACGCAAGACGGCGCGATTTCACCATCAACAGCATGTCGCTTGACCACCACGGCAAGTTGCATGACCCGTTTGGCGGGCTGGCTGACCTCAAGGCCGGGATTGTCCGTTTTGTCGGGGATGCGGAGACGCGAATACGTGAAGACTATCTGCGGATCATGCGGTTTTTCCGGTTTTATTCCCGCTTTGGCAAGACCGCCCCTGATGCGGAGGCGATGCAGGCGATCACGCTTTTGGCCGAGCATCTTGACCGGATTTCAGGCGAAAGAATGGGCCATGAGATGCGCGGCATCATGGCCGCTGGTCACCTCCCCGGCCTCAAGGCAATGATGCGGGCCGGGGTTGATCGCCTGATCGCCCCGGGCGGTTTCAAACTGGATGGAATGCAGGCACTGGTGGCGCTGAAAGGGTTTGATGCCCCCATGCTCCGGCTGGGGTTCATTATCGCTGGTGCGGACAGGCAGGCAACAGCAACCCGGCTGCGCCTGTCCCGGCGGGAGGCACGGCAACTTGCGCTGGCTGATGATGCCGTTGATGCCGGAAGCCTGGAAGGGGGGGACTGGCAACAACAGGCCTGGCCACTTCTGCGATCGGGTGAGCAGGCCCCCGAAGACCTCGCCAGCCGATACGCCATGAGCGCGATCAGGCAGTCCGGCACGGTTGATCAGGCTGCCTACAGGCGGCTCAATGAATGGCATCTGCCCGTCATGCCCCTTGGCGGTGATGATATCAGGGAACGCGGTGTGCCAGCGGGGGAGGGGATTGGCGTTATCCTGCGCCGTATTGAGGCTGAATGGGCCGCCTCCGGCTTTCAGCTCAGCCGTGATGATCTGCTGAAAAAACTGGACGATATCCTGGCAACAGAGTAGGACATCCATCGAAAGGACCCCCACCATGGATGCTGCTGCAACCGAAAAACGGAACAAGCCGTCTGAGCCCGTCACCCCTGATGAATGGTACGCCCGTCAGGATGCCGCCCGCGCCTGGTTCGCTGATCTGCGTGACCGGATCTGCGCCGCCTTTGAGGCGATTGAGGATGACTACACCAAGGCCCACCCCGAAGCAGGGGAGCCGGGCCGGTTCGGGCGCAAAGCATGGGACCGTCCCGACGGTGGAGGCGGGGTCATGTCAATCATGCATGGCACGGTGTTTGAGAAAGTCGGGGTCAATATCTCCACCGTTGAGGGGGAGTTCAGCGAAAATTTCAGGGGCCAGATACCGGGTACTGCCGATAACCCGACCTTCTGGGCCAGCGGGATTTCACTGGTGGCGCATCTGCGCAACCCGTTTGTTCCGGCGGTTCACATGAACACGCGCTACCTCAACACCGGGGGTGAGGATGGCAAGCGCTGGTTTGGTGGCGGGGCCGATCTGACACCGATCATGCCGTTTGATGAAGACACCGCCGATTTTCACGCCCGGCTGAAATCAGCCTGCGATTCCCATGATCCGGCGTATTACCCTGAATACAAGAAATGGTGCGATGACTATTTCCATCTCCAGCATCGGGATGAGGCGCGGGGCGTTGGCGGGATTTTCTATGATTACCTCGATGCCGGGGATTATGAGGGTGAATTTGCCTTTACCCGTGATGTCGGGCTGGCGTTCCTTGATATCTACCCGCAACTGGTCCGCCGCCGGATGGAAACGCCGTTCACCGAGGATGACCGTCATCACCAGCTGGTCCGGCGTGGCCGTTATGTGGAGTTCAACCTGCTCTACGACCGGGGTACTGTGTTCGGGCTGAAGACAGGCGGCAATGTCGAAGCGATCCTGATGTCGCTGCCGCCGGAGGTCCGCTGGCCCTGATCCTAAGGGTCAGATACGCGGGCATTTTGTCGCATTCGGCCGTCTGCGTGACGGTTTCCTTTTATGCCGGACGCGATCAGGAGTATATGTCTAAGAGTAAATTTTGATACGGGGGAGAGCATGTCAGAAGCTACAACCGATAAAGGGCGACGGGATTTCATCGTGGTGGCCACAAACACCATGATGGCGGTGGGTGCTGCGGCCGTTGTCTATCCATTGATCGACCAGATGAACCCGGCCGCCGATACCCTGGCGCTGGCATCCATTGAGGTCAACATCGCGGGCATTACCGAAGGTCAGGCGATCACCGTCAAATGGCGGGGCAAGCCTGTTTTCATCCGGCACCGCACGGCTGATGAAATCCAGACCGCCGCCGCCGCCAACATGGATGACCTGCGTGACCCGCAAGTCGATGGTGATCGTGTCCAGAAACCTGAGCTGCTTGTAATCGAAGGCATCTGTACCCATCTCGGTTGTGTACCGTTGGGACAGAAAATCGGTGAAGTTAAGGGCGATTACAACGGCTGGTTCTGTCCATGCCACGGTTCGCACTACGATACATCCGGGCGCATCCGCAAGGGGCCTGCGCCAACCAATCTCGGCGTTCCGCCATATGAATTCATCTCAGACAGCGTTATCAAGATCGGTTAAGGAGATTAACTGATGCAAATGCAGAACTTTAAAAATCCCGTCGTCAACTGGATCGACCACCGTCTGCCGGTGTTCAGCTTCATGCACCATGAGCTGAATGAATATCCAACCCCTAAAAACCTTTCCTATCTGTGGAACCTTGGTTCACTGGCCGGGTTTGCGCTGGTCATGATGATTGCCACCGGTATCATCCTGGCGATGCACTACACCCCGCATGTTGATCATGCCTTTGCCAGCGTTGAGCGCATCATGCGTGATGTCAACCATGGCTGGCTGATCCGCTATATCCACATGAACGGGGCCAGCTTCTTCTTTATTGTGGTTTATATTCATATCTTCCGCGGGCTTTACTATGGTTCCTACAAGGCGCCGCGTGAATTGCTCTGGATCCTCGGCGTGATGATCCTCCTCTTGATGATGGCAACCGCTTTCATGGGGTATGTTTTGCCATGGGGGCAGATGAGCTTCTGGGGTGCCACGGTGATCACCAACCTGTTCTCGGCCATTCCGTTTATTGGTGAGAGCATTGTGGTCTGGCTCTGGGGCGGTTTCTCGGTTGATAACCCGACCCTGTCACGTTTCTTTGCCCTGCATTACCTGATGCCGTTCATGATTGTTGGTGTGGTGCTGCTGCACATTATCGCGCTGCACCGTTTCGGTTCCAACAACCCGCTCGGCATTGATGTCAGCGGCAAGCAGGACACCATCCCGTTCCACCCGTACTACACATCCAAGGACCTGTTCGGGCTGGTTGTTTTCCTGACGATTTTTGCCTCGGCCGTGTTCTTCTACCCGAACTTCCTCGGCCACCCGGACAACTACATTCCGGCCAACCCGCTGCAAACCCCGGCGCATATCGTCCCTGAGTGGTACTTCCTGCCGTTCTACGCCATCCTCAGGGCTATCCCTGACAAGCTTGGCGGCGTGCTGTTCATGTTTGGTGCGATTGCGGTTCTGTTTGTTCTGCCATGGCTCGACAAATCACCTGTTCGGAGTGGTCGCTTCCGGCCGATCTTCAAGGTGTTCTTCTGGCTGCTGTTCGCTGACTGCATCCTGCTCGGCTACCTCGGTGCCAAGCCTGCGGAAGGCATTTATGTGGTCCTGTCGCGCCTTGCCACAGCATGGTATTTCTTCCACTTCCTGCTGGTACTGCCGGTGCTGTCGCTGATTGAACGGACCCGTCCCCTGCCACAATCCATCTCGGCCCCGATTATCGGCGGCATGGCGATGGCGGGTGCGGCTGCCAAAAGGGAGAAACCCGATGCGTAAACTGAATACACTCAGCCTCGGTTTAAGCCTCTGGCTTGGCATGATCATGGCCACCGGCTCTGCCCTTGCGGCGGGTGCCGGCGGCAAGATCACCGAACATGACTGGAGCTTCAGCGGGCCGTTCGGTTATTTTGACCAGGCCTCGCTCCAGCGCGGTTTCCAGGTCTATCGTGAAGTCTGCTCAGGGTGCCACGGGCTTGAATTCATTTCCTTCCGCAATTTCGCCGAGCTTGGTTATAACGAAGACGAAATCAAGGCGATTGCTGCTGAATACGAGGTTGTGGACGGCCCCAATGATGAAGGTGAGATGTTTGAACGGGCAGCGATCCCAGCTGACCGTTACCCATCGCCTTTCCCGAATGAGAATGCGGCCCGTGCAGCCAATGGCGGTGCCTATCCACCGGACCTGTCGCTGATCGTCAAGGCCCGCCCCAATGGCGCAAACTACATCTACAGCCTGCTGACCAGCTACACCGATGCCCCGTCTGAAATGGATGTGCCAGAAGGCATGCATTACAATGAGGCCTATGCCGGTCAGATGATCGCCATGGCGGCCCCGCTCTATGGTGAGGATGTCGACTATGCTGATGGCAGCGACACATCCATTGAAGCGCACGCGGCCGATGTTGTGTCGTTCCTGGCCTGGGCCTCTGAGCCTGAAATGGAAAAGCGGAAGCGGACCGGCCTGGCCGTGCTGATCTTCCTCAGCGTGATGTGCGTTGTATCCTACAAGGCCAAGCAATACATCTGGTCTGATGTGAAAAAAGCCTGATTTTTTTTAAGATCACACACTTAAAACCCGGCCAATCTGGTCGGGTTTTTTGTTTGCGCTATGGGAATTTTTGCGTCAGTCTTTACCAAAGTGGCCTTTGACCAAGGGGGCAGGATGATGAGCAAGCTGGTTTGCGATGAATGCGGGACAACCTTTAACTGCGGTTCCACGCCTGACCGGTCATGCTGGTGCATGAACCTGCCGAATATGCGCGGCAGTTATGATCTGGCGGGAAAATGCGTCTGCCCCGATTGCCTGACCCTCGGCAAGGCAAAAGAGATCACCAAACAGCGTAAGAAGAGAAACATCGTCCGGCAGCAGAACTCTATACGCTGAAACGGAAGTGGAAAACATCGCCATCCTTGACGAGGTATTCCGAGCCTTCGACCCTGAGCTTGCCAGCCTCCTTGGCCCCGACCTCACCATTACAGGCGACATAATCATCATAGGTGATGGTTTCGGCACGGATGAAGCCGCGTTCGAAATCGCTATGGATAACCCCGGCGGCGTTGGGGGCGGTTGACCCGCGCCGGACCGTCCATGCCCGTGCCTCCTTGGGGCCGGCGGTGAAGAAGGTGATCAGGTCAAGCAGGCTGTAGCCGGCGCGGATAAGGCGGGCAAGTCCAGCCTCCTCAAGCCCGAGATCAGCCAGAAAATCAGCTTTCTCATCCTCAGCGAGGGCAATAATCTCACTTTCAATGGCGGCTGATACGATGACCATGCCTGCGCCCTCGGCCTCTGCCCTTGCCTTGACCTTTTCGGTATGGGCGTTGCCCGAAGCGGCGGCATCCTCATCGACATTGCAGGCATAAAGCACCGGCTTGGCGGTCAGCAGCTGGAGCGCGGGCAGGGCAGCGCGTTCAGTGTCATTCAGCTCAGGCACAGCCCGGGCAGGGTGGCCATCCGACAGCCCCTTATAGAGCTTTTCCATGGTCACCAGCAGGGCCTGGGCCTCCTTGTCCTGGCCACGGGCTTTCTTGGTCAGGCTGGTGATGCGCTTTTCAACCGAATCGAGGTCAGCCAGCATCAGCTCTGTTTCAACGGTTTCGGCATCGCGCACCGGATCAACATTGTCATCAACATGGGTGATGTTGTCATCATCAAAGCACCGCAGCACATGGATGATGGCATCGACTTCCCTGATATTGGCGAGGAACTGGTTGCCCAGCCCCTCACCCTTGGAGGCCCCGCGAACAAGACCGGCGATATCCACAAACTCAAGCTGGGTCGGGATCACCTGCTGTGAGGTCGCAATCCCGGCCAGTTTTTCCAGCCTCGGGTCAGGCACGGCCACCCGGCCGGTGTTGGGTTCGATGGTGCAGAACGGGTAGTTGGCTGCATCAGCAGCGGCACTTTCGGTGAGAGCATTGAAAAGCGTTGACTTGCCGACGTTGGGCAGACCGACAATGCCGCAATTGAATCCCATAATCCTAATCCTTTGAGGTTGCCTCTGTTGGGTTGCTGTCTTTTGGGGGAGGGCAGAGCCGGGCCACGGTGGTAGCAAAATCATTATCATTGCCGCTGTAAAGGCTGCCGATTTCACGGGCCATGCAGTCAATCAGGTCATCCAGCCAGGAGCTGTGTTCATCACGGCTGAAATCCGACAGAACATGGCTGTCGACCAGCTTCCTGCCCGGGGTTTCATGCGGTGAGCGGCCAACACCAATTCTGAGCCGCCAGTAATCAGCCCCGAGGTGCTGGTCAATGTCCCTTAACCCGTTATGGCCGCCATGGCCGCCGCCGAGCTTGACCCTGACCTTGCCGGGGGCGAGATCAATATCATCATGGGCAACCGTCAGCGCATCAGGGTCGAGCTTATAGAAATCGAGGACCTCGCGGACCGGAAGCCCGGACCGGTTCATGAAAAGGAGGGGTTTGATCAGCAGTACCTTCTGGCCACCCAGGCGGCCTTCGGCAATCGCACTGCTGCCTTTTTCACGGAAGCCGGAAAATCCATGCTGCTCAACAATAGCGTCAAGCAGCATGAACCCGACATTGTGCCTGTGCCCGGCATAGCCGGGGCCAGGATTGCCAAGACCTGCAATGATCACCATCGGCGTGTTCCTTCATCAAGGGCCGTGGTCCGAAGAAAACTTATTCTTCGGCTTCGGTCTCTTCAGTGGCCTCTTCGTCTGTATCCTCTTCAACCGTTTCACCCATCGGGGCGGCAATGGTTGCGACGGTGAAATCCCGGTCCGTAATGGTCGGGGTCACGCCTTCGGGCATGGTAACGGCACTGATATGGATGGAATCGCCAACCTGAGTGCCTTCGAGATCGATAACGAATTTCTCAGGGATGGCGTTGGCCGGTGAGTTAACCTCAACCTCGTAACGGACAACGTTCAGCACGCCGCCGGTTTTCAGGCCAGGTGACTTGTCATCGTTGATGTATTCAACCGCCACCATCACGGTCACCTTGGCATCCTTGGCAACACGCAGGAAATCAACGTGGAGCGGGATGTCCGTGACGGGATGGAACTGGATATCACGGGGCAGCACATCGGTGCTGCTGCCTTCAACCTCAATCGACAGGATCTGCCTGAAGATACCAGGCTGATTGACCAGCTTGCGAAATGTATTGGCATCAAGGGTGATGCTGAGGGGTTCTTTACGGTCACCATAGATGACGGCCGGAATAAGGCCGTCTCTGCGTGCCGCCCGGGCGGACCCCTTACCGGCCCGGTCGCGCTTGATAGCGCTGAGTTTCATGGTTTCTGCCATGGTTCTCTCCATTAAAATGCCATGCCTCCAGGGGTGCATGGCCGGTTTCGGGACACGATCGTGTCTCTGGAAGCCGCAGTTTTACAAGGTTAGACTGCTAAAAGAAAGGAAAAAATCAGCCTAGTTGAAGAGCGAGGAAACCGACCGTTCCTGATTGATCCGGAGAATGGCTTCACCAAGCAGGGGCGCAACCGAAAGCTGGCGGATATTCCGCGCAACCCGCATCGCCTCAGTCGCCAGAATACTGTCTGTGGTGACCAGCGACGTCAGGGGGGATGACGCTACCCTTGATACAGCCCCGCCCGAAAGCACCCCATGGGTGACATAGGCATCAACCGATACCGCGCCCTGATCCATCAGGGCCTGGGCCGCGTTGCAGAGCGTGCCGCCACTATCGACAATATCATCGACCATGATGCAGCGGCGGCCCTTGACATCACCAATGATGTTCATGACCTCGGAAACACCGGCGCGTTCACGGCGTTTGTCGATGATGGCCAGATCAGCCTCAAGCCGTTTGGCCACGGCCCTGGCACGAACAACACCGCCGACATCAGGGGATACAACCACCAGATGTTCATCACCATAGCGATTGCGGATATCATCGGTCAGCACCGGGGCGGAAAAGAGATTATCGGTCGGGATATCAAAGAAACCCTGGATCTGGTCAGCGTGCAGATCAATGGTCAGAACCCGGTCTGCCCCGGCTGAGGTGATCAGGTTGGCCACCAGCTTGGCCGAAATCGGGGTCCGGGGACCGGATTTGCGGTCCTGCCTGGCGTAACCATAATAGGGAATGACCGCGGTGATGCGGCGGGCTGAACCCCGCCTCAACGCATCGAGCGTGACCAGCAGTTCCATCAGGTTATCGTTGGCCGGGTAGGAGGTGGACTGAACGATGAAAACATCCTCACCCCGGACGTTTTCCTGAATTTCAGCGAAAACTTCCATATCGGCGAAACGGCGGATATCAGCTTTGGTGAGCGGCTTGTCCAGATAGGCGGCAATGGCTTCGGCAAGGGGACGATTGGAATTGCAAGCCAGAATTTTCATAACGGGCAGTTCCCCTGCTGTCCAAGACGACCCTAAATACCAATTTGCTCGGTTGAGGGCAAGATCAAGGTTACAGTTATGTTAAGCAATAATGCAGGTGCCGAGCAGACCAAGCAGAAACAGGCCAAGGAAGATATAGAGATGGGGCATCAATCGCTCCTGTTTGCGGGTTCCGTGTTGGTCCCTGGGGGTGTTTCAGGGGGTTATCCTGATCATGCTCATCAACCGCCCCGCATCAGGTGCATTTTGATGACAGGCGCGGCGGTGACTGAAGAAACGATCATCGGCATAGGTATCCTCAGCCATGGAAGCCGCCGTGATTCCCGCCTGTTGCAGCTGGCTCAGCGCATAGCCCGGCAGGTCAAAACGAAAATGGTTCGGGGTGTCATCATCGATGAAATAAGGCTCTGCCCAAGGGGAGGCGGTGATGACCTCATCCCGCAGGTCTGGCCCGACCTGATAGGATGCCTGCTGGATGGTGGGGCCGATCACGGCACGAATACGGTCAAGACTGGCACCAAGCGACTGCATCCGTTCGATTGTGCTGCCGATAATGCCCTTGACGGCACCGCGCCAGCCAGCATGGGCAGCACCGATCACGCCTGCCTCAGGATCAGCGAAAAGCACCGGGGCGCAATCCGCGGTCAGGATGGTCAGAACCAGCCCGGGCCTGTCGGTGACGAGGGCATCACCTTCCCGCCGGGGACCATTATCGGCGACCAGCGCGGTGGCGGAATGGACCTGATAAAGCCCCCTGATATCATCGGCTGTCCCGCCCAGGGTAGCAGCGGCGGCGGCCCTGTTGGTTTCAACATTGCTGGTATCGTCGTTTGACCCCAGCCCGCCATTGAGGCTGCCGTAAACCCCGTCACTGATACCGCCGTGACGCGTGAAAAAACCATGGGCAATGCCATCAGTTTCAAGCAGATCATGGCTGAGTATTGGCGGGGTTTGAGCGATCATTTCGGGATTATGCCATAGCCATCAGAAACCCGCTATTGGCAAAGTCACCCCGCCGGGCAGGAGCGCCATCACCTTAAATGCTGAACCCATATGGGCCGAGCCGCTGAGGCGTTCAACCGCGGCCAGCAACCGCCGCCGCTGGATGGGATCAGCATTGCGGGCAAGGTTTTCAGCGCGTTGGTAAAGCCCGACTGAACGCAGGAAATCCCCCTGTTCAACCGGCCCTGCCGCCACCAGGCCATGATCCTGAGCGGCGCGGGTGAAGATGCTGAAATCCACCCATGCCGTAAGGTCAGCCTGTCCCGGTGCCTCCAGCGCATCATGACGCTGATGCTGGCGGACCGATTGCAGGGTATCGCCTGCCTGCCCCGCGCTGCCATAGTCAATGATGAGCGCAACACCGCCATGCCGGTTGACGTGACTGGCCAGGGCATCGGCAATCATCGGGGCAGCGGGGCAGAACTCCAGCCTCTTAACATTCCCTGACTGGGTATCAACCTGAGAAGGAAGCCCGGGGAAAGGTTCCGCAGGGGCGGCATCAATGATTTCGATCAGCTGGCCATTATCATGACCGACCCTGATTTCATGCCAGTGCTGACCCCTCGCCACAAAGCGGCGCACCGGCAAGGCATCAAAAAACTCATTGGCGATAATCAGCAGGGGTTCTTCGGGAAGGGTGGTGATGGCATCGTGCCAGGTGATGCTATCAGCGGTGTTGCCAGCGGTATTCTCAGGGTTGGATTGATTGAGGGTTGCGCGTTGCCGTTCACGCAGGGCGGGGCTGATTTCAACCAGATGAACACCCCCCGGCGTGGCACCGGCAGCGGATAAGGCACGCAGGGCATCGGCCATCAGCGTTCCTCGCCCGGGACCCAGTTCAGCAAGGGCAGGGCGGTCAAGATTCTGGCGTGAGGCCTGATCATGGAGCCAGAGGCCGATCAGCTCACCAAACATCTGGGAGATTTCAGGCGCTGTGATGAAATCACCATCACGCCCAAGCGGGTCACCGCTGGTATAGTAGCCATGCTCCGGGTGGCACAGGCAAAGCTCCATATAACGGTCAAAGCCTATCGGGCCTTGGCTATCAATCTCATCAATGATCAGCGGCAGCAGCGGGGTCATCTGGGTTTGCGGGCCTGCATGGCCTTGATGATGATCACCGCACCGATGATGATCATCGGGCCTGACAGCATCTGGCCCATGGTAACGCCGCCGGCAAGAAAGCCGAGCTGCGCATCGGGTTCACGGAAAAACTCAACAAACGTTCGCGCCAGACCATACCCCATGACAAATACACCGGTCATGAGGCCCGGGATGGAACGCCCGCCCCGGCGATAGATGATCCAGAGAACAGCAAACAGAACCAGCCCTTCCAGCCCGGCTTCATAGAGCTGGCTGGGATGGCGCGGCAGACCTGGCGGAACCGTAACCCACGGGGCATCACTGACCGAACAGGGGCCACCCTCTTTCCATGGCGGGTATTTGAAAACCATGCCCCATGGTGCATCAGTCACCCTGCCGTAGAGTTCGGCATTGATGAAATTGGCCATGCGGCCGAAAAACAGCCCGATCGGGGCCACCAGCGCGATCAGGTCACCGAGCGCAACCGGGCTGATTTTATGCTGGCGTGAGACGAATAGAATCGCGCCAACCATCCCCAGAAAGCCGCCATGAAAAGCCATCCCGCCATTCCAGACCATGACGATCTGGACGGGGTTTTCCAGAAAATACGGCAGATTGTAGAACAGCACATAGATCAGCCTGCCGCCAAGAATGATCCCGATAACACCGGCGTTGATCATGGCATCGAGCGGCGCATGCCCCACCGCATCCTGTGGGCCGCGCGTCAGCCGTTTCAGCAGCCACCAGCCCAGCAGGATACCCGCCAGATAGGCCAGCGCATACCACCGCACCGCCAGCGGGCCAAGGCAGATCGCCACCGGATCAATCGCCGGAAAGGGCAGGGCAGCCAGGGCAGGGGTCAGCTCAACAGGGTTCATGAAAGCTCCGGGTCATGGTTGCTGCGCATCATACCGCCATCCCCCGGCCGATAACAGCCCTCAGAAGCCCCGGCGGCGCATGAAGGCCACCTCTTTTTTTGTGATTCGCCCCTGAAACCGCGCCCCCATGCCCTTGCAAGACCGTGTTTGACCTGCCCTGCCCCGGGGTGAGGGTCACCATGCCCATGGCGGGTATTGGCCGAATCGCCGAAATGGCTTGATTAATCGCTCAATACCATAAAATGTAGTATTTTATATGGCCGCATACTAAATATAGTGTTTTACTTAGGCAGGGTTTTCGGCAAGACTGATTTTATAAGGAGCGTCCGATGCAGGTTATTGTTCCAAGCAAATCCATTCCGATTGACCACCCCATCCGGCAGATGGCGCGATTTGTCGATGCCAATGAATGGAGGCTTCAGCATTCGACTGAAACCGAAATATCGGTTGAAATCCCCGGCAAATGGTCGGATTACTGCCTGACCTTTACCTGGCAGGACAGTTACGCCGCGCTCCACGTCAACGCCTTCATGGATATCTTTATTGTTGATCAGCAGATTGCCTCAGCGCGTGAGGTTATTACCGAGATCAACAGCCAGATTTGGCTCGGTCATTTTGACCTGATTGCCGATGATGGCAGCGTCGTCTTCCGGCACAATCTGCCCCTGCGCGGCACCGGCGGCGCTACCCCTGAGCAGATTGAAGACCTCGTTGATATCACGCTGGGTGAGTGTGAGCGTGCCTACCCGGCCTTGTTTCAAATCGCAACCGGTGTAGTATCGCCTCAGACGGCGGTGGACACAGTCCTGATGGAAACCGTCGGTTCGGCTTAACCGATCAGGTGGTTTGAATGAAACAGGTACTGCTGGCCGGATGCGGCAAAATGGGTTCGGCAATGCTCGAGGGCTGGATTTCCCGGCTCGATGATCCCATGCATTTCACGGTTGTTGACCCGGCCCTGGCCGGTGATGACCATCCCCTTAAGAAAAGTTTTGGTCAGGCGGGTAATGTGACCCTGCTGGCTCAGCTGGATGACAGCACACCGGCCCCTGATCTGGTGGTGCTGGCGGTCAAGCCGCAGATGATGGCTGAGGCCCTGCCGCCACTGACCCGGCTGGCGCGTCCTGATACGGTCTGGCTTTCCATCGCGGCGGGAATTTCCATGCCGTGGCTGCAAGCCGCCATCGCGCCTGATGCGGCGGTGATCCGGACCATGCCCAACACCCCTTCTGCAATCGGGCGCGGTGTCACCGCCATCATCGCCAGCGCGGCTGTGCCTGCTGATATGGATGCCCTCGCCGAACGCATGCTGGGGGTCATTGGCCGGGTTGTCCGGCTCAAGGATGAGGCTGATATGGATGCCGTCACGGCGGTTTCGGGTTCCGGGCCTGCCTATGTCTTTCTGATGCGTGAGGCGTTGGAACAGGCCGCGCTCAAGGCCGGGCTGGCCCCTGAACTCGCCTCGGTTCTGGCGGCTGAAACCATGGCAGGGTCCGTGGCCCTGATGCAAGAAAGCGATCAAAGCCCGGGCCAGTTGCGCGTCAACGTCACCAGCCCCGGGGGAACAACCCAGGCGGCGCTTGATGTGCTGATGGCTGAAGATGGCCTCATGGCACTGCTGGAAGACGCGGTGATGGCCGCCCGTAACCGGTCAAAGGCCCTTGGAAATTAGCCCCCTTCAGCCTATTTAATGGGTATTAATCCAGTTTTGGGGAAAAGTGATGCCTGTGTCCGCCACCACCATTGATCACGTCCGCCGCGCCTGCGGGGCAGCGGCACTGGAAAAACTGGCCGAGATGCCGTTTGACCAGCTCACCTGCGGGGCGGTGATCGAGCATGCTGATCTGGGGGAAGATACCGCCCTGGCAGGACGGCTGTTCACCTCAGTTGCCGGGATGGTGGAACAGGGGTTGCGTGATCGTGATCAGGCCGTGCTGGTGCGGCTGGCCGAGGATTTCGACGCTGATACCGAGGCCAGTATCCATGACAAGGTGCTGGAGGGCCTCATCGCCCGGTATGAAGATTACACCCCGATCAGAACAGCATTCCGCCACCTCAACAAGGCTGCAACGCGTGACCCGATGCTGGCGGCGATGCTGATCACCTGTCTAAATGAGGCCTCACGCGGCCTGCTCAATATCGCCGGTGCCGATACGGACGGGCTGGTTGGCATGGCGCGGGTCAAGGGGATTTCAGGGGTTGCGCTGGCGTGTCATCGTGACTGGCTCAATGATGATACGGATGATCTGTCTGCAACGATCCGCAGCCTCGACAAACGCCTGAAACAGGCCGAAGACCTGGCCCAGCTGTTGCGGCTGATTGACCGTGATGAAGGCCCGAAAGAAGACACCTGATATGACTGAAGCATCGTTTGATGATTTCATGAAAATTGATATCCGCCTCGGCACCATCACCGCGGTGGAGGATTTTCCCGAAGCACGAAAGCCCGCCTGGAAGCTGACCATTGATTTCGGTGAAGCCATCGGCAGCAAGCGGTCATCGGCCCAGATTACCGATCATTACGGCAAGGATGATCTGATCGGCCGGCAGGTCATGGCGGTGGTGAATTTCCCGCCACGCCAGATCGGCCCCTTTATGTCCGAGGTGCTGACCCTTGGTGTTGCTGATGATAACGGATCGATTGTCGTGATCGGGCCGGATCATCCTGCCCCCAATGGCTCAAGGATGCACTAGAGCGGCAACTGTATCCGGACCCGCAACCCGCCCTCAGGTGCATCACCCAGCAGCAACAGCCCGCCATGCGCCAGAACCGCATCATTGGCAATCGACAGCCCGAGACCGACCCCGCTGTTCTTTTCCTTGTCCCGGTTGAGCTGGACAAAGGGGCGCAGAACGCTGATCCGCTGATCCTTGGGGATGCCCGGGCCGTCATCATCGATAATGATCTGGATCTGTTCGTCATCGCGTTCAACTGTGACGATGCAGGCCTCGCCATAGCGGACAGCGTTGCTGATGATGTTTTCCAGTGCGCGCCTGATGCTGCGTTCACGCAGCTGGATTGATGGCATGCCATCCTCGGTCAGGTTGAGGGTGACCCTGTCTTCGGTCAGATTGAAAGCCTCAATAATATCCTCAATCATGATGACGATATTGCAGGTTTTCATCTCCTCAATCACGGCATTGCTGGCAAAGTTGATGTAGCCACTGATCATGGCATCCATTTCGTTGATATCGCTTTCCATGCCCGCCCGGTCGGCGCTTTCCGGCAGGTAGGCCAGTTGCAGTTTCAATCGTGTCAGCGGGGTGCGGAGGTCATGCGAAACCCCGGCCAGCATTTCGGTTCGTTCCACCGCCTGACGCAGAATCCGTTGCCGCATGGCATGAAACGCCATCCCCGCCAGCCTGACCTCTCGCGCGCCTTCCAGCTTGAAATCCGGGACCGGCCGCCCCAGCCCCAGCTGCCGTGCGGCCTTGGCCAGTCGCCGGATCGGGCGGACCTGACCACGGATGAACACCAGTGCAATCGCAAAGAACAGCACCGATGTGCTGACGGTCCACAATATCACCAGCCATGATGTGCTGCTGAAAATCCGCTTGCGGCTGGCCTTGATGGTCATCACGCCTTCGGCAAACTGGATGGTGATGGATATCAGGTCAGGGTCACTGTAGAGATCATGACTGAACGGATACCGCATCTGGTTCATCAGGGATTGATGCAGCATGCGTTCAGCGAAAGGGGTGTTGGCGGATAACGAATTGGGCGTGATGATGCCGCCCTCATCCCAGGCGATGCCGAAATAGAAATATTTCAGGGCCAGATCACGGGTTGCGCCAAAGTTTTCTTCGGTCTGGTTATCGGCGTAATGATCCGCGATGATCGCAATATCGGCGGCCAGATTGGTCGACATATAGCGGGTCACCGTGTTCCAGTGGCGTTCGTAAAACACCAGAATGGTGACAATCTGGACCAGTATCATGGGCAGCATGATGATCAGCACCATGCGACCGAACAGGGTCCGTGGGAGTGTTTTATCTAACACGATCAGTCATCCTGAACATCAGCCATCCTGAATATCATCCGTGTCAAGCAGCCAGCCCAGCCCCCTTGCGGTGAGGAGATAGATGGGCTTGCCCGGATTGGGTTCGATTTTCCGCCTCAACCGGGCAATCGCAACATCAATGCTGCGCCCGGTCATCTGGCCACCCAAACTGGCCGAAATATCCTCGCGTGACAAAACATTCTTGGGTTCCGAGCAGAAACAGCCGAGCAGGCTTTTTTCCGCGGTGGTGAGATGCTGGCGTTTGCCGCCGGTGGTGAGAATCTGCCGATCCCGGTCAAACAGATGCGGTCCGAATGAAACCGAATGATCAGGCCTGCCGGATTTCGCCCCCATGGGTTCGGGCTGGCCGCCTTCACTGGGCTGGCGGCCAAGCAGGTTGCGGATTCTCAGGGACAGCTCCTGCGGCTCAAACGGTTTGGTCATGTAATCATCAGCCCCGCTTTCCAGCCCGTGCAGGCGTTCCCCCGGCTCCCCCATGGCGGTCAGCATCAGGCAGGGCGGGGCGTTGGGGGTTGATTTGAGCGACCGGACCAGATCAAGCCCGCTTTCCCCCGGCATCATGATATCCACCACCATGACATCGTATTGCAGGACTTCGATCTGCTTGCGGGCCTCCTCGGCGGAACTGGCCCTTGATACCCTGAACCCCTGATCAACCAGAAACCGGCTGATGAGATCACGCAGGCGATCATCATCGTCGATGATCAGGATGTGATGAGGGGTTGGGTCCGGCATGATCTGGGGTTCTACTTATTTTTTGCGCGGACGCGGGCTGAGCAGGGTTTTGGTCTGGTCATCCAGCATGTTCTGCATGACCGTCAGGAACCCGTCCACGGAATCAAACCCGGCTTCCTTATAGGCCCTCGAAAAACGGCTCTTCTGAACCGAGGTCAATTCCTGTTCCAGGCTATGGCCCCTGTCGGTCAGGGACAACAGGCGCTGGCGTTTGTCATCCTGCCCCTGTTCAAGCCGCACAAATTCGTCATCAACCAGCCTGCCCAGCACCCGGGACAGGGATTGCTTGGTGATATTGAGTATCTCCAGCAGCTCACTGATGGTGATCCCCGGCTGGCGGCCAACAAAATAAATCACCCGGTGATGCGCACGGCCCAGATCACGTTCCGCCAGAATGGCATCAGCCTCGGCGGTGAAATCCCGATAGGCAAAGAATAACAGCTCAATACTGTAGCGTAATTCTTCCTCACGCAGAAAAAGCGGGTTGTTCAATGATTTTACGTCAGCCATGTTGACTAATCTTTCATGATTATGTTCAATCTCAGGATAAAGAACTCTTTCGTGAATTTCAAAGCAGTAAACTGAATAAGAAAGGCCGCATGATGGCAATTATTCCTTTTGATGACCGTGACGGTGTCATCTGGTTTGATGGTGAGATGGTGGAATGGCGTTCAGCCAAGGTCCACATGCTCAACCACGGCCTGCATTACGCAAGTTCTGTTTTCGAAGGCGAGAGGGCTTATAACGGGCAAATTTTCGAAAGCGAATGGCATACACGCCGTTTCCGCGAATCCGCCCGTATCCTCGATTTTCAGATCCCCTACACCGATGAAGAGCTGATCGCCGCCAAGCAGCAGGTGCTGGAGGCAAGCGGCATCATCGATGGCTATATCCGCCCTGTGGCCTGGCGCGGCAGTGAAATGATGGCGGTTTCGGCCCAGCACGCAACCACCCATGTTGCGATTGCAGCCTGGGAATGGCCGAGCTATTTCGACCCTGAAACCAAGATGAAGGGGATCACGCTGGATATCGCATCATGGAAGCGGCCCAGCCCTGAAACTGCCCCTGTCCACGCCAAGGCAGCCGGACTTTACATGATCTGCACCATGTCCAAGCATGAGGCTGAACGCAAAGGGTTCCATGATGCCATGATGCTGGATTATCGGGGCTATGTGGCTGAGGCGACTGGCGCGAATGTGTTTTTCCTGATGAATGACGGCAAGGTTCATACCCCGAATCCGGATTGCTTCCTCAACGGGATCACGCGCCAGACGGTGATCAAGCTGCTCGAATCCATGGGGCTTGAGGTTGTCGAACGCCATATCCTGCCGGAAGATCTGGCCAATGCGACGGAATGTTTCCTCACCGGAACAGCCGCCGAGGTAACGCCGGTTTCCCAGGTTGGCGAGTATCATTTCAACCCGGGTTCATTCAGCCGGACCGTGATGGATAATTACGCGGCCCTGGTGCGGGGTGAGGCTGGCTAATCCTGTTGCCAGCGAAGCTTTGCCCGGTCATCGCTTTCCCTTGCATCGACCCAGGCTATCTCGCCGTTCTTTTCCTCTGCCTTCCAGAACGGGGCATCGGTTTTCAGGAAATCCATGATAAAGCGTGCTGCCTCAAAGGCGGCATCCCGGTGCGGTGAGGCGCAGCCGACAAAGACGATCTGGGCCCCTGCCTCAAGCCGGCCGATGCGGTGGATAATGACAGCCTTTGTGATCGGCCAGCGATCCATCGCCTCCTGCCTGATGCGCGCCAGTTCCTTTTCGGTCATGCCGGGATAGTGTTCCAGCGTCATCGCCGTGATGTTCTGCCCACTCGCCATATCACGAACCAGCCCGGTGAAGGTGACGACAGCCCCCGGATAGCCGCCATCACCGGCGGCACCAAGGGCGCGGGTTTCAGCGGCAAGGTCAAAATCCTCAGCCTGAACACTGATTTCCTCAAATGATGCTGTCATGGCTTATCCTCCGGTCACGGGCGGGAAGAATGCAATCTCGTCAGCGCCGCTGATGGGGGCATCAAGGCTCGAATGCTCCTGATTGACGGCGACCCTGACCACCGTCATATCGGACAGCGCCCTGGCATGCCCCGGGCTTGTGCTGCGCAAATGATCCACCAGCCCGGCCACCGTGGTGATACCATCCGGCAGATCAAGGTCTTCCCGTGCGGTGCCGGTATGCTCGCGCATCCAGGCGAAATACATGATCTTCATAATCCACGCTCCCTGAAGGGGATGAAGTTTAGCCTGTCTCCTTCATTGACATGACCATGATCGGCCGGAATTTCAACCAGACCATCAGCCCCGGTGAGGGATGACAGCACCCCGGCACCGGCCCGGCCATGAATGAAGATCGCCTGTTCACCATCGGTGTTGAGATCAACCCGGGCGCGCAGGTATTCGGTGCGGTCACCCCGGTGACGATGGCTGAAACCTGAGGCCAGGGGCAGTTTCAGGACAGGCAGGTTGATCCCGCCCTGCATGGCGGTCAGGATCGGCAGCACCATCAGCCGGTAGCAGACGAAACTGGCCACGGGGTTGCCCGGCAGGCAGAACACAGGCTTGCCGTTGATCCAGCCCACCGCCATGGGGCGGCCGGGCTTGATCGCCAGCCTCCAGAAATCGACGTTGCCGCCCGCCGCCTCAATCGCAGGGCGGGCGTGGTCTTCCTCACCGGTGGAACTGCCGCCGGTTGAGATAATGGCATCAGCCTCATCCAGCGCTTGCTCAAAACAGCAGGTCAGGGCCTGGCGATCATCCCTGATAATGCCGTGATCAAGGATGCGGTGGCCATCGCCTGTCAAGAGGCTTGCCAGCATGGGGCGGTTCGAATCATGCAGGCGGCCTTCATTAAAGCCTTCGCTGCTGCCGGCTTCAACAACCTCATCACCGGTGGAGAGAGTAGCAATCCTGAGCGGTGATGCCACGGTCAGGTGATCCATGCCGATGGATGCTGCCAGTCCGATTTCCGATGGCCCCATCCGCGTGCCTGAGGTCAACACAACCTCACCGAGCTTGACGTTTTCGCCCATTGGGCGGAAATTCGCGCCTTTTTTGATGCCGTCGGGCATGATCACGCGCCCGTCATCACCGATCTGGCAGTGTTCCTCCATCGCCACGGTATCAGGGCCTTTCGGCATGGGCGCGCCGGTGAAGATACGATAGGCAAAACCGGGGGGTGCATCCTGGCT
>CENU01125185.1_pt1 | contig 22792 bp, 22 predicted proteins | sample 361331 | NCBI WGS metagenome assembly CENU01 (sample SAMEA2619766, study PRJEB7988) | marine metagenome | isolation source: saline water (ENVO:00002010), including | reverse complement strand
ATGTAAAAAAGTTTACAAAACATTTTGATCATCATTTGAATTATTTAAAATTAGCGAAGAAGATAAACTTATTAACTAATGATAAAAAAAAAGAAAGTCTGATATTAAAAATTGATACAAATAAATTTATTTTTAATAAAACACCAAATTTCCATTTTTTAAATAATTACGAATTTAATACTTTTTTTTTAAGTTTTTATTTAAATAATCTTAATATGGAAACAGCTTGGGTGCAAAATATCAACACATCAAGTAAAATAAATATAATTGGTTTTTCTAAAAATTCTATTTTTCCAGTAAATTTAAATCAAAGCAAATTACAGTTAATTCTTTTAAAAGATGAAAAAAATAAATTCGTATTAAGGAACTATAACAGAGAAATTTATCCTAAAATAATACTTGTAGAAAATAGTGATCAACAAGAATTTGCATCTAATTTCCTTAAAAAAAAAAGTGTAGATTTTTCTATAATTAATTTTTAAATTTAAAGTGATTTTAAATAAAATAAAAAAAATATCCTCGTATACAAGCAAAAGGTCGATAATTTATTTAATCGTTGCTATTTTTTTTGCAATGATTATTGAAACATTAAGTGTTGGTCTTATAATTCCAGCAATAGCATTTATTACGGATGATGATTTTTACACAAAGTATTCTCATGTTGTAACATTTTTTATAAATTTATTTCCGTTTGATTTAGAAATAAATAATCAAATAAAAGACACAAAAGTTATTTTAATAATTCCAGGATTAATATTTTTATTAGTAATATATTTTTTTAAAGCTGTTTTACTTTCATTTATTAATTTGTATCAAATAAAATTTACAAAAAAATTAGAATTTAATTTATCTAATGAGCTGTTTAAAACTTACCTGTATCAGCCTTATACTTTTCACCTAAACAGAAATTCCTCAATTTTATTGAGGAATATTGATGAGTGTAACACTTTAGCTAATGCTATTTATTCATGGATTATCTTTGCTTCAGAAGTTTTAGTGCTTTTGGGTATTTCTGTTTTACTTTTAATTTTTGCAACCACAAGTGCTTTATTCGCAGTAATGTTTATTTTTTTCTCGATTACGTTTTTTTATCTATTGACTAAAAATAATCTTCTTGAATGGGGTAAGGAGAGGCATCACTTAATGTACTTGGTTATAAAACAATTACAACAAGGGTTTCAAGGAATAAAAGATATTAAAATTTTGGGAAGACAAAACTTTTTTCTTAATGAATTTAAGTCTAATAAATTAAAATATTATTCCAAACTGTATAAAAGTGAGTTTATTAAATCATTACCAAAATTATGGTTAGAATTCATGATTATTTCAGTTTTAATTGGAATAACATTATTATTATTATTCCAAAACACTGAATTAAATAAAATTCTTTTTTCAATAGGAGTTTTTTCTGCCGCTGCATTTAGAATATTGCCATCCATAAATAGAATAATTAATTGTTTGCAAACCATTAGAAATAATCTTTCATCAATTAATAATATTGTTGAAGAAATAAGTTTGAAAAAAAATATGGTTGAATTTCCAAATATTAAAAAATTTAATTACAAAAGTGATGAAATAAATATTAAAAATTTAAGCTACAGTTATCCAAATACAATGAAAACTTCTTTAAATTCTATAAATATGACTATTAAAAAAGGGGAAACTGTAGGTATCATAGGACAAAGCGGTTCAGGAAAGAGCACTTTGTTAGACATTATCTTGGGATTATTGCCTTTAGAAAAAGATGAAAATATCAGTATTTTTGGTAATAAATTAAATACGTCTGCCCAGTCCTGGCAAAAGGAAATTGGATATGTTTCCCAGAATATTTATTTAACTGATGATACAATTAAAAAAAATATTGCGTTAGGGATCGAAGACAATTTAATAGATAAAGAAAAGTTATTTAAATCGATAGAACTATCTCAATTGGAGGACTTTATAAATAAATTAGAGAATGGAGTTAATTCAGTTGTTGGAGAACGAGGAGGAAAAATTTCTGGAGGAGAAAAGCAAAGAATAGGTATTGCTAGAGCTTTATATAAAAGTCCCTCTGTTTTAGTTTTAGATGAAGCGACAAGTTCTCTAGATTTAAAAAATGAAGAATTAATAATTGAAACTATTAATAGTTTAAAAAAAAAAAAAACTATTATCATAGTTTCACATAGACCCAGTACAGTAAAAATTTGCGATACTGTATATAAAATGGAAAATGGAAAAATCACAAGAATATAAGTGAAAAAAATAAATTTAGCTTTTGCTCAAGACATAACTGAAGCAAATTATATTATGGAAAATTCTAAACATAATATAGTTTGGGTTCCTCTGAATTTAGAGACCATGATGTATTTTGAGCAAAAAAAAATTAATTACATAAATCCTAACAAGTTATTAAATAATCATTTTCATAAAAAAGGTTTAGAACAATGGTCTAAATTAGAAAAAAAACTTATTAAGATCATGTTATTAGAGGAAAGTTTAAAATATAGATACAAAGGAATAATCAGAAAATTTTTTAATTCGATTTTTTTTTTAATTGAAGTTATTAGTAAAATAGAAAAAAAATACAAAATAAATTCATTGGTTTTATCTGGATGGAATAATTATAATCAAAAATCTATCAAAGATAATTATATTTGCTCGAAAATTTTGAATGATCTTTATAAAAGGAAGTTTAATATTATACTTATAGATGAAATAAAAGATAATTTTAACCATCAAGTATCTGAGCTTGACTATAGAATCCAAAATACTAAAAAAAAAAAAATTTTATTTACAGACTTAAATTATAATTTTTTAAGAATTATTTATTCTTGCCTGTTTAATAAAAATTTAGCCATTTATATTTTAGATCTTCATTCAAAAAAGTCTTTGAGAAAATTTTTTTTAAAACTAGCAGGTGTCAGATTTATTTCAGTTTATAATTCAATAAAAAAAAAACAAAAAAAATTTAAATTAGCACTAGGTGAAATTTCTTATAAATATAAAAATTTCGATTTGTCTGATTTAATAAAATATAGGGGCTTCCAAATTAAAAAAAACTTATCCGAAATAAAATTAAAAAATGAAGTTTTAGATAAGGTATACAAATATTTAAAACCTAATTTAACCATACTTAATAATGTTAGAGGTAATAACTTTTATATTACAAAACTAGGTAAGAAATATAATTTAAATACAATGATTCTAAGCCATGGAACTTTATCGCAGGGAGATAATAAATTTGAAAAAATGTATCAAAAAATAATTGCAGAGGAACTAATCAATAAATACGCTAAATATCTTTGTCTTCAAAATAAAATCCTAGAAAGGAGTTTAAAGACTATTGAAGCAAGTAATAAATTTATTAAAACTGGAAACATAATATTTTCTGAGGCAAAACAAAATCGTAAATCTTTTTTTTTGTATGCGGTAACGCAAAGAGATTTTGTAAATATGCAATTTTATGGCATCGAGACTTTCTATGAATTTTACGAAAATTTAAATTTTTTAAACAATCTAGCAAAAAAATATAATTATCGATTTTTAGTAAAACTTCATCCAAATATTAATAAGACTATAAAACCACTAAAAAAAAAATTTCTTAATTTAAAATTCACCAATAAATCAATCCAAAAATTATTATCAGAGACCATCGCAACTATAAGTTTTTCTTCTACCGCAATTGATGATTCTCTTAGTTCAGGAGTTCCAGTAATTTTACTAGATAGAGTTAATAGGTATAGTCACGATTCTACTCAAAAAAATAATAAATTAGAAAATAAAGCAGTTTTTTACTGTAATAATAAATCAGATTTCATTAAGAAATTAGAGCACGCAACTTCAAAAAATGACTTCAATTTTAATTATTATTCCTATGGGGGGAATTATAAAGATAATATAAAAGAAAATATTCTTAATTTTATAAAATGAAAAAAAAAATTTGTGTTGTAACCGGTGGCGCAGGATTTGTAGGAAGTCATCTAGTAGAGCGTCTAGTTGGATTAGGACATAAAGTAATTGTGTTGGATAATCTTAGTTCTGGAAAAATTAAAAATTTAAAAAAAGTAAAAAAGAAAATTAAATTTTTCAAAATTGATCTTTCTAAAAAAAAAGATATTAAAAAATATTTTAAAAAAGTGAATTGGATATTTCATTTAGCAGGAGCGTCAAGTGTAACTCAAAGTTTACTTCATCCAATTAAATATTATTCAAATAATGTGCAATCAACGATTAATTTATTGAATGCTATTAAGTATGAAAAAATAGAAAAATTAATATTTTTTTCTACAGCTGCACTTTACGGCAATCCAAAAAAGTTACCAATAAATGAAAACTCTAAAATTCAAATACTAAATAATTACTCTTTTTCAAAAAAAATTTGCGAAGAAATCTTGGAACATTGGTGGAAATTATTTAAAACCAACATAGTAATTTTGAGGGTTTTTAATGTTTATGGGTCTAGATGTAAAGATACTCCAGGAGATGGAAATGTTGTAGGAATATTTTATAAAAAATTTTTACAAAAAAAAATCTTTACAGTTTATGGGAATGGAAAGCAAACAAGAGATTTTATTTATATAGCTGATGTTTTAGATGCTTTAATAAAACTTGCAAAAAGCAAAATAAAATTTGATATTTTTAACCTTGGTTCAGGAAAGCAAACTTCAATAAATGAGTTGGTTAAAACAATAGGTGTTAAAAAATTTAAATATTTACCTAAAAATAAGCATGAAATAGAACACTCTATTGCATGTATTAAAAAGCTAAAAAAATCGATCGATTGGGTTCCTTTAACAAAGATAGAAAAAGGTATTAAAAAAACATTTAATGGTTTAATATAATATTCTAATCAACTTTTTTTAATTATACATGTTTAACAATAAAAATATTTTAGTTACAGGCGGAACAGGCTCCTTTGGCCACCAATTTGTTAAAACAATAATAAAAAACTATAAGCCAAAAAAACTAATTATATTTTCTAGAGATGAATTCAAACAACTTGAGATGAAAAAGATTTACTCTGAAAAAGATTATAAATTTATTAGATATTTTGTGGGCGATGTAAGAGATTATAAAAGATTAGAGTATGCTCTTAAAGATGTAGATTTCGCAGTTCATGCTGCAGCTCTTAAACAGGTAGATGTTGCTGAGTACAATCCTATGGAAGTTATAAAAACAAATATTTTAGGTTCTCAAAATTTTATGGAAGCATGTGTTAAAAACGAGGTTGAAAAAGTTATTGCCTTATCGACCGATAAAGCTGCAAACCCTATTAGTTTATACGGAGCAACAAAGCTTTGTTCAGATAAATTATTCATCGCTGGAAATAATGTTGCTGGTAAAATTAAAACTAGATTTGCAGTAGTAAGATATGGAAATATTTTAAAATCTAGAGGTTCAGTGGTAAACGTTTTTAATGATTTAATAGCAAAAGGAACAAAGTTTTTACCCGTAACTGACAAACGAATGACAAGATATTGGTTATCAATTGAAGAGGGTGTTGAATTTGTAATAAAAAGTTTTGAAAGAATGTTGGGTGGTGAAATTTTTATACCTAAAATTCCTTCTATAAAGATCACAGATTTGTGTAAAGCTATGGCATCAAATTTACCAATCAAGATAATAGGTTTAAGACCTGGTGAGAAAATTCATGAAATTTTATGTCCAGTTGATAGCTCGCGTCACACTTTATCCTTTAAAGATCATTTTGTCATTAAACCTGATATAATTTTCTTTGATAGAAAAGAGGATTTTTTTTTAAATAACTTAAAAGAAAAAGGAAAAAAAGTAGAAGTAGATTTTGATTATAATTCTGGAAATAACCCAGATTTTTTATCAGTTGATCAGATAAAAAAGACTTTATAAACAACAAGCACTCATTTAATGAAGGAAACAATTTTTAAAATTGAAAACAAAAAAATAGGAAAAAATTATCCTACTTTTTTTATAGCAGATATAGGTGCTAATCATGATGGAAATTTACAAAAGGCTATTGAATTAATATATTTAGCAGCAGAGTCAGGTGCAGATGCTGTAAAATTTCAACATTTTAAAGCTGAAACCATAGTAAGCGATTTTGGATTTAAAAATTTAGGAAAGCAGCAGTCTCATCAAAAAAAATGGAAAAAATCAGTGTTTGAAGTTTATAAAGATGCTTCGATAAATTTAGAATGGACACAAAAACTTAAAAAAGAGAGCAGGAAAGCAGGTGTTACATTTTTTACAAGTCCCTATAGCTTAGAAATAGTTGATTACGTTGATAAATTTATACCTGCTTATAAAATTGGATCTGGAGATATAACTTATTTGGACATTATAAAAAAAATAGCAAAGAAAAAAAAACCATACATATTGGCTACTGGAGCATCGTCACTAAAAGATGTAAAGCGTGCCGTAAGTGCTGGGATTAAGATAAATAAAAATATTGCCTTAATGCAATGTAATACTAATTATACAGCTAGCGAAGATAATTTTAGATTTATTCATTTAAAGGTTCTTGAAAAATATAAAAAATTGTTCCCAAAAATAATTCTTGGATTAAGTGATCATACCCCGGGACATGCTACTGTGTTAGGAGCAGTATCATTAGGTGGAAGATTGATAGAAAAACATTTTACGGATGATAATAATAGGAATGGTCCTGACCATCCGTTCTCAATGAACCCAAAATCATGGCGAGAAATGATAGACAGGACAAGAGAGCTAGAGCTAAGTTTGGGATCAGATATAAAAAAAATTGAAAAAAATGAAAAAGAAACAGTAGTTTTGCAACGAAGGTCCATTAGAGCAAAAAAAAATATAAATCTAAATGAAAAATTTAACGAAAATAATATGATTTGTTTAAGACCAGCTCCCAGTAATGCAATAGAACCTTTTGAGATAAAAAAATTAATAGGGAAAAAAGCAAGAAGAGCTATCAAAGCTGGTGACATTATAAGATGGCAAGACGTAAGCTAACCATCATAATTCCAGCTTTTAATGAAAGTCCAACAATTTTTAAAGCTGTTAAAGATACAAAAAAATTTGGCAAAGTTATTGTTGTTGATGATGCTAGTACAGACGATACATTGGCAATGGCTAAAAAAGCTGGAGCAACAGTTATAAGAAATAAAAGAAATTTAGGTTATGACCACAGTTTAGAAAAAGGATTACTTTATGCAAGAAAAAAAAACTTTTACTTTGCTATTACTTTTGATGCAGATGGCCAGCATTTAGCAAAAGATTTACCAAAGGTAATAAACAGCCTTTTAAAAGGAAACGATTTAGTTTTAGGAATAAGAAATAAAATTCCCAGGTTAGCTGAAAAAATATCGATTAAGATCTTTAATTTCTTTTATAAAATAAAAGATCCATATTGTGGACTAAAAGCTTATAGGTTATCAAAATTAAAGAAAAAAAAGCTAGTAAGTTATAAGTCAACAGGTACTGAGATTGCCTTATATTTATTGAAAGAAGGCTATAGTTACAACCAAATAAAAATAACCACTAAAGAAAGAATTGATAACCCTAGATTTGGCAATAAATTAATTTCAAATATAAAAATTTTGAAATCAACATTTATAAGTTTTAATAGACTTCTAGCAGAAAAATTTAATGAAAATAAAGCAAATTAGTAAATCCAAAAAAAAGAATTTTCATAAAATTAATGAAATAAAGTTAGATGATATTCATGCTTATGAAGTGAAAATATCACAAAAGCTACATAATGGATTTAAAAATTTTTCAGGTGATAAAAGCCCCTTACACACAAGCTTAAAATTTTGTAAAAAAAATGGATATAAAAAAAAAGTGGGATATGCATTTTTAATCACTGCTATATTGTCAAAAATATATGGAATGTTCTTTCCCGGAGGAACAGAATTATGCTTAAAACAAATTTGCAATTTTAAAAAACCTTTTTTCCTTAACGATACATTAAAGATTAATCTTAAAGTTATTCAGATTAATTATGAAGCTAAATTACTCACTATATCTATTATCATAAGAAATCAAAAAAATTCTGATATTTTTGAGGGTGAAACAATTTTTCAATTAAACTTACATGCACCAAAATAAGTTAAGTTTTTACAAAGAAAATTTTTTAAAAAAATTAAGCAAATTTATTAAAAAAGGTGATACCCTTTATATAGAAACTGATCTGTCGAAATTTATCAATATATTTAAAGATGAAATTAGAAAAAAAGAATTTGTAGATTTCTATTTAAATATTTTTAAAAAACTTATCGGTAAAAATGGCACTATAATTTGCCCTTCTTTTTCGTACAGCTGGGGACGAGATAAAAAAAAAAAATTTTTCGATATTAATAACACCCAGGGTAAGACGGGAGTATTTTCAGAATATTTAAGACAGCAAAGAGGTTCAAAACGAACATTAGACCCTATGTTTTCTTTTATAAGCATTGGAAAAAAAAAGTCTTATTTTACAAAAATCAGTAATGACTCTTTTGGAAAAAATTCAGTTTTTGAGAAGATGCACGAGAAAAATACAAAGCTTGTTTCCTTTGGTTTAAATAAATTTGATCCCACTTTCGTTCACTATGTTGAACAATTTTTTGATCAAAATATTAAAAAAATAAAATATAGAAAAAAATTAAAATTTAAAGGGATAATTAAGATTAAAAAAAAGAAAAAAACTCAAATCCATTACTCTTTCATGAGACCAAAAAATTCTAAGAGAATTTACTCAGAGATAAAAATTAAAAAAAACCTTATGAAAAAAAAATTTCTTAAACAGTTAATAATAAATAAAGGTTTAATACAAATAGTTTCATGCAAAAACTTTTTCAACGAAGGAATTCTTGGGATGAAAAAAGATATTAACTTTTTTAACAAAATTAATAGGTAAAATGAATTTCTTAAACCTAGGGGAAAAATTTTCGCGCATAGCGCAAAAATATAAAAATAAAACTTCAATAGTCATTGATTTAAAGAGCTACACTTTTGCATACGTTGAAAAAAAATCTAACTTATTTGCAAATTTTCTTAATCATAAAAACGTTAAAATAGGCGATATAGTTTGTATTTCTTCAAAAAAAAATATAGAGACTTTTATTGCTATCCTGGGCTGTTTAAAAGTTGGAGTGGCTTACAATATAATTGATAGAAAATCTCCCACTAAAAGAATTAGGAAAATTTTATCAAAACTCAATCCCAAAATGATTATTGGCGATAAAAACTTTGAAAAAAACATGTCTTATATTCAAAAAAAAAAATTCATTCGTTATGAGGAAATAGGAGATTTAGTCAATAAAGATGTAATTAAATTTCGATCAAAAAAATCTAATCCCAGCCGCTCCACAGACGCCTATATAATGTTTACTTCTGGTTCAACTGGTGAACCAAAAGGAGTAATTATTACCCATGGGCAAGTTTTAAATTTTTCTGAGTGGTGCAAGAATGAATATGATATTGATGGTAAAAATATTTCAACAAACTTAAATTCATTATTTTTTGATAATTCTATTTTTGATATTTTTGGATGTTTATTTAACGGGTCTACTCTTGTAACTTTCAATAGAAGTGAAATTATTAACATTCAGGTTTTAATTAAAAAACTTAAAAGATTTAAAATTAATTTGTGGTTTTCGGTGCCCTCATTATTAATCTATTTGATGAAATTTTTTGACTTAAAAAAAAATAAATTAAAAAAATTGAAAAAAATTATTTTTGGAGGAGAAGGTTTTCCCAAAGGAAGTTTGAAAGCTTTATATGAATCTGTTGGAAAAAAAACCAGTCTTATTAACGTCTATGGCCCAACAGAGTGTACCTGCATTTGTTCTTCTTATGAGATTAAAAAAATTGACTTATTGGGAGAAGAAATGAAAAAGTTAGCCCCTCTTGGCAAAATGAAAACACCAAATTTTAAATTCTTAATTTTAGATAAAAAAAAAAAGAAAATACAAGGTGGTAAAATCGGTGAGCTATATATAGGTGGTGAAAATGTTAGCAAAGGATACTATGATTTAAATGCCGAAACTAAGAAAAAGTTTATTCAAAACCCTTTCAATAAAAAATATACAGATATTTTTTATAAGACTGGAGATTTAGTTTATCGAAATAACAAGAGAAATTTAATTTATTTTAGTTCAAGATATGATAATCAAATTAAACATCAAGGCTATAGAATTGAATTAGATGAGATTGAAAATTCAATAAGCTCAATAAATGGTGTTATAGAAAATACAGTTACTTTTGGAAAAAAAAACAACATTAATGAAATTACTTGTTGGATTGTAAAAAATGTAGATATCGAAAATGTTAAAAATGAAGTTAGAAAAAAACTACCTAATTATATGATACCTCATAAATATATTACCTTAGATAAAAACCTTCCAAAAAACTCAAGTGGAAAGGTGAATAAAAAAAAACTTAGTAATAAATATTATGATTAAAAAGATAATAAAAAAGGAAATTCTAAAAATTTTACCTAATTTTAAATTTAATAAAAAATATCGTCTTGTATCCGATGGTTATTTGGACTCATTTAATATTTTAATTTTAATTTCAAGTTTAGAAAAAACTTTTAATATTAAAATTAACCTTAAAAATTTTGATATTAAAAATTTGGAGGATTTGATAAAAATTGAAAAATTAATTAAAAAACTAAAAAAAAATAATGATAGGTAACAGAATCCATAAATTAGCTAAAAAACTTTGGCCAATCAATAGAAGCATAACCGGTTCGGGTGTAGTTGAAACTTTAAATATTTTGAAAATGGTTGTGCCGGAATTAAAAATTAAATCATTTAAGTCAGGCAGTAAAGTTTTCGATTGGAAAATACCACCAGAATGGGAAATAAAATCTGCCTGGGTAAAGGATCCAACAGGAAAGACGATAATTGATTTTAGTAAAAATAACTTGCACCTAGTTGGTTATTCAGCTCCAATTAATAAGACAATTAAATTAGAAAAATTAAATAGGCATTTGCATTCTATAAAAGAACAACCAAATGCGATTCCATACGTGACCTCTTATTACGAAAAAAATTGGGGATTTTGTTTAAAACACAGCATCAGAAAAAAATTAAAAAAAGGAAATTATCGTGTATTTATCGATTCAAAATTTAAAAAAAATGGAAAGTTATCTTATGGTGAAATTTTAATACCTGGAAAATCAAAAAAAGAGATTTTTCTTTCAACATACATTTGTCATCCCTCGATGGCTAATAATGAATTATCAGGCCCTTGCGTGGTTATATATTTAGCAAACTGGATTAAAAATTTAAAAAATAGAAGATACTCTTACAGAATAGTATTAGTTCCCGAAACAATTGGTTCAATCGCTTATTTATCAAAGAACTATAAAGCTATGAAAAGAAAAATTATAGCAGGTTATAATATTTGTTGCATTGGCGATGAAAGAAATTACTCATATTTACCCTCCAGAAATTCAAATACTTTGTCTGATTTTGCAGCCAAGCATGTATTAAAGTGGAAAGTAAAAAAATTTAAGACTTATACTTGGTTAGATAGAGGAAGTGATGAAAGGCAATATTGTGCTCCTGGGATAGATTTACCTGTTGCTTCTGTGATGCGTACTAAATATTTAGAATATCCAGAGTATCATACCTCTTTAGACAATTTGAAGAAAGTTGTTACCCCTAAAGGCTTAAATGGAGGCTTTAACATTTTAAAAGAAATACTTATTGTTTTAGAACAAAATATAATTCCAAGATACACAATTTTGTGTGAACCTCAATTAAGTAAAAGGAATCTTTATAGTAAAATTAGTAAAAAAAATCTGAAAAGCAAAAATAGTTACATGATACTTCACCTACTTTCTTTAAGTGATGGAAAAACATCATTAATTGAAATAGCAGAAAAATGTTCTATGCCGATTTGGAAGATAAACAATATAATAACTAAGCTTTTAAAACATAAATTAATTGAAATAAAATATTGATGCAAAAAAATTATTGGGAGCTTATTTATAAAAAAAAAAAACAGCTCATAGAATGGCCTTGGTCTGATTTAATTGGTCTAGTTAATAAATTTGCTAAAAGGAACAAAAAAACAAAGGTGTTAGAGCTTGGTTTTGGAAATGGCCCAAATATTCCTTATTTTTTAAGCTTAAATATGGATTATTCAGGAATTGAGTTAAGCAAGACAATTGTAGATAAAGTCAAAAAAAAATTTCCTTTAATTAAGAATAAGGTTTTTCATGGAAATTTTAGTAATTCAAAGACCTTAGGAAAAAATTTTGATTTAATTGTTGATAGAGGGGCAATGACTCACAATAGTTCAAAAGATATTATTTTAACAATTAATCTAGCTCACAAAGCTCTTAAAAAAGGCGGGATCTATATTGGAACCGACTGGATGTCTACAGATCATTCAGACTTTAAATCAGGGACTAAATCAAGCGATAAGAAGACCAAGAATAATTTTAAAAAAGGTGGTTTTAAAGGAGTAGGCAATGTTCATTTTTTTGATCAAGCTGAGATGAAAAAGATCTTTAAAAATTGGAAAATTTTGTACTTGAACAAAAAATCTTTAAAATCTTTTATCCCAAATAAAAAATTTAATTACAGCACTTGGTCTATAGTTGCTAAAAAATAGATGTTTAAAAATTTTCTTAAAATTTTGTTAAAACAATTTAAAAAGAATTGGGTGTTTAAAAGATATCCTAAAAAAAAAATTCTAATTTTAGATAAAGCGATTGAGCTTAATTTAGAGAACGATTTTTTTCAATTACCAAAAAATGAAATTAATTTTTTGTTAATTTTAGAATTAATTTTTCATAAAATATTCTTTAATAAAGATCTTAAAAAATTAGGTATTAATGATTGTTATTATAAAATTTTAATTAAAAAAATTGACCCAAAAATAATGATCGGACATGAATGTGATCTAATCACTTTTAAATCAAAAAAATTTTTTCCAGAGAAAATTTTAATCATGTTTCAATTTGCAACATATTGTGAGATTTATAAGTCGGCAGCAAAAAAGAGACATCTAAATCATATGGGCTTAAAAGAAGGAAAAATCAAAGTAGATTATTTTTGTATTTATGATGAATGGCATAAATCTTTTTTTGATTATTATGATACAGAATTTATAATTACTGGATCTGTAAAAAATAATAGCATTTATTCAAAAGACAAAATTAAAAAAAAAGACATTATGCTTATTTCAGAATTCAGGACAAAAGTAAAATCTTATCATGGAACCAATAATAATGTTGCAACGATGAGACTGGCTGATGTCTGTATCTCATATTTGTCAAAAATTATTTATGAGTATTGCAATGAAAAACAAAAAAATTTTTCTGTAGCACTTGTATCCAACAGAAAAGATAAGAAGTATAAGGATAAAAATTTTAAAAAAGATGAAATTGAATTTTTTAAAAGAGATATTGCAAATTTTAACGAAGAGAATGTTGACTCAATCAGTTTAGCAGAAGAGACTGAATTAGTAATATGCTTGACATCAAATTTGGGAAATGAGTTGATATCAAGAGGAAAAAAAGTTTTATTTTTAAATATTCACTATTTTGTATTACCTTGGTATTTTCTTCCAAATAAGTCCGGACCCTTTTGGTATCAAGGACAAGATAAAGAAATAATTAAAGAAAAAATTAATTATTTGTTGAACTTGTCTGACGAGAACTGGAAAAAAACACTAGAAGAAAATAAATTTATTATGAAATTTGACCCGGAAAATAAAATATTAAAAAATAAAATAAAATACCTTTTAAAAATAATATAGAATTAAAATAAAAAATTTTAGATGAATATTGCAATTATTCCTGCGAGATTTGGTAGTAAAAGGATTAAACAAAAAAATATTAAAATGTTTTTTGGAAAGCCTATAATATTTTGGTCTATTAAAGCGGCTTTAAAAGCAAAAATTTTCGACAAAATCATTGTTACAACAGACAGTAAAAAAATAGCAAATATAGCCAAAAAATACAAAGCAGATGTTCCCTTTTTAAGATCAAAAGCACTTTCAGGTGACAAGATTGGAACAACCGAGGTGATTGTCGATGCAATTAAAAAAATCGAAAAAAAAAATATTATACCTACTTTTGTCTGCTGTATATATCCCGCATCTCCTTTAATAAAGTCATCTGACATAGTTAAAGCTTTTAAAATTATAAAAAAAAAAAGATGTAACTTCGTTTTTTCAGCTACAAAATTTGAAAATCCAGTGAGAAGAGGGTTTGAGATAAGCTCAAAAGGAGAAACTAAAATGCTTTTTCCAAAAGAATATAATAAAAGAACTCAAGATTTAGATCAGGTATATTTTGATGCTGCTCAGTTTTATTGGGGAAAAAAAAGCGCTTGGTTAGAAAAAAAACCTTTGTTCAATAATAATTCCACTATTGTTGAAATTCCAAAAGAAAGATCATGTGATATTGATACACCAAAAGATTGGCAAAACGCTTTGAAAATTGCAAAAACAATTAAACTTAAGAATTAATATCTAATGATCTTAATTTACTTAAAACAAAAGAAAGTATATCAACAAAATAAGAATTAAATTATAATGAAGAAAACTATTCAATTTTCGAAACCTTTAGGAGATTTGGTTACTTTAAAAAAAGATTTTTATTTAAACAACGAACTTCATCTCAAAAATTCATTAAAAATAAACTCTAAATATCTAAAGGAGAAAGAGAGAAAAAATTGCAAAATTTGTAATCATAAATTAGATGGATTTGATTTTATAAGTCACAAAATTAAGTATAAATTGTGTAACAGATGCAATCATTTGAATGGGAAACATATTGACTCAAAAAATTTTATTAAGTGGCTTTATAAAGATAGCGGTGGGAAAAATTATTCAAAAAATTACCTCAAAAATTATCAGAAAAGAGTAAATTCTATTTATTTACCGAAAATAGAATTTTTAAAAAAGACTATAAGAAAAAAACAATTTTCAGTTATTGATTTTGGAAGCGGCGGCGGGCATTTTTTGCGAGCATGTGAAATGAGAAAAATTAAAGCCCTTGGCTATGAGCCGAGCAAAATTCTTTGCAATCTGGGGAAAAAGAAATTAAAAAAAAATAAAATTCACAATGTGTCTATGGATTATATCTATAAAAAAATCGCTAATGAAAAAGCTGACTGTCTCTCGCTGATTGGTGTTCTTGAACATCTTGAGGAACCTCATAAAATATTAGAAATTTTTAAAAAATCTAAGATTAAGTATTTATACATCAGTGTTCCTTTGTTTAGTTTTACCTCAATAATTGAACACATATCTCCAAAAATTTTTCCAAGGTGGTTAAGCGGAGGACACACTCATTTATTTACAAAAGAATCTTTAAGCTTTTTATCAAAAAAATATAATTTTAAAATTGTAGGTGAATGGTGGTTCGGACTAGACTTTGCTGACTTATTTAGAACTATAATTGTAAGCTCAAAAAATAATAAAAAATTTAACAAGCTGGTTGAAACCTACTATTCCAAATATATAGATGAGTTCCAATCTATTCTAGATAAAAATAAAATATCAAATGAAGTACATTTAATTTTTAAAAAATGAAAAAAACAGTAGCAATAATACCAATTAAATCAAAATCTGAGAGGATTCCTGGCAAAAATCTTAAAAAGATAAATGGAGTTCCATTTTATCAATTCTTATTAAAAAAATTAAAGAAATGTAATTTTGATGAAGTTTATATTGACACTGACAGCAAACAAATAAAAGAATTTGCAAAGAAAAATAACTTTTATGTAATTAATAGGTTAAAGAGGCTGTCTACAAAAAATGCAAATGGAAATGACTTGTTAAATTATCATTTTAAATTAATTAAAGCCGATTATTATTTTCAGTTGTTTGTTACATCTCCTTTATTGTCCGTTAAAAGTATAAATAAATGCATAAGAAAGTTAATGACAAATAAAAAAATAGACTCAATATTTACGACCAAATCTGTCTACACATGGTTTTGGTTTAAAAAAAAACCAGTAAATTATAACCCTAAGGTCTTGCCTAGAAGCCAAGATTCTATCCCAGTAATTTATGAAACAACTGGTCTATATGGAATTAAAAGAGAAGCTTTAAAAAAATATAAATCTCGTATTGGTAAAAATCCTTTCTTTTTTGAAGTCGATGACCATGAAGCTTTGGATATAGATAATAAAAAAGATTTAAGTTATTTTAAATATATCTTAAGAAAAAATCTAAAATAAATATATATGAAAAAACTAGGAGTAATAGGCGGAGGTATAACTGGGTGTATCACTGCTCTACATGCAGCAAAAAAAGGATATGAAGTAACTCTATTTGAAAAAGATAAAATTTTAGGAGGAATTTTAAAAGACACGAAATTAAATGAAGATTTTTTTTTTAACTCTTGTCAGTATTTTAATCCAGAAGAGCCTTGGTATAAAAAATATATACAAAATCAATTCAATTTTAAAATTTTTGATCATGAAAAAGGGTCTTACACAAATATTTTTGATAACGAAGTATTTTCCAGTCAAGTGCCAAATCCTACGTATGATAAAAAAATAAATTTAAGTGAGGTATTTAAAAAAAAAAATTTTAACAAAAAAGATTCTTTGTCCGAAAGGTTAAATTGTTATCCAGAATTTGTATCAAAAAGCATTAAAAAATGGATTGAAGGACATGAAGTAGACTCAAACCATCTCTCTTGGGATCATCCGAATGGATTTGCATGTGGAAGAGTTTTTTTCGACAAACACATTGACGAAATTAAAATTTTAAAAAAAGAATTCCCATTTTTGGATGAAATTTTATGTTTACCAGACAAATATAGAGACACAGATTTATCTATATCGAAGGTATCCGTCCCAAAAAATGGTTTTAACGATTTTTTTGAGAATTTAAAAATATATCTAGAAAAAAATAACGTAAAGTTAAATATGGCTGCAGTAATAAAACCAATTTGGGAAAAAAATAATCTTTTAATATCATGTCATGGTAAAAAATATTTATTCGATAAAATCTTTTGGTCTGGAAATCCTACTGGACTTATCAAAAGTTATGGGCTTCCTTTACTTGATTCCTTAAATATTTCTTCAAGAAATTTACACTTTAATTTAAGAGGAAAATTAAAAAATAATTTTTATTTGCAAATTTTTTCGAAAGATCATCCTATTTCAAGAGTTTATTTTTACGATTTAAATCAAAAACCAAAACTAACAGTAGAGACTTTTCTTAAAGATTTTAGAGATATAAATATTGTAAACTTTTGCAAAACAATAATTAAAAAATTTAACTTAGATCTAGCCTTTTTCAATGATAATTCAGATGTTGAAGAAATTCAAAAAAAGTATGTAGTTGTTAGTTCTAGAGATAAAAAAATAATAAGTGATTTCATTCTAAAAACTAAAAAGAGCAACTTAATCCCGGGATGTTGGTTGATTTACGCACGAGATATGAAAATTCAACATGTTTTAAACAATATTTAAAATTAAAAGTTTAAAAAATAGAAATTAATATGAAAATAGCAGTAATTGGTGGCAGTGGTTTTATAGGAGGACACGTGGTTGAGTCTTTATTAAAAGCAAATCACAAAGTTGTGATATATGATAAAAAAAAACCACAAGTTAATTCGAAAAAGTGTAAATTTGCTCTAGGAAATATCAGTAACAAAAAAAAACTTTCTAGAGCAACAAAAGGCTGTGAGATCGTATATAATTTTGCTGCGTTAGCAGACATAGATGAAGCAAGATACAAACCTTTTGAAACAATCAAGGTTAATATTGAAGGAACTTTAAAGGTTCTAGAGATATGCAAAATAAACAAAATTAAAAAAATTATTCACGCTAGTTCGATTTATGCTAATAGCAAAGAGGGTGGCTATTATTCTATAAGCAAAAGGTCTGCCGAAGATTATTTGGATGAATATTGTAAAAAAAATAATTTAGAATTTGTAATTCTCAGATTCGGTTCATTATATGGTGATAGAGCTGACGATAACAATGGAATTCAAAGAATTGTAAATACTATGCTTAAAAAAAAACAATTAATTTATAGGGGGGAAAAAAAAGCTGCAAGAAAGTATATTAACGTAAAAGATGCTGCAAATTACTGTGTTAAAATTTTAGATAAACGATACTCTAATAAATATTTGAATATAACAGGTAACAAAACAATTAAAATTAAAAATTTTTTAAAAATACTATCTGTTAAATATAAAATTAATAAAATTAAATTTCTAAATGAAAAAAATACAAGTCATTATAACGTACAGCCAACACCTTATAAAATGAGAATGAGCAAAAACCTATACATAAAAAATGAAAAAGATTTTTATAAAAGTATTTTTCAATTAATTAATAAAGAAAAAAAATGATTATTGCACTTATGATAGGAAGAAAAGGTAGCTCAGGATTTCCTAATAAAAATTTACTAAAAATATTTAACAAACATCTTTGTGAGTACCCAATTATAGCTGCAAAAAAAACAAAATTAATATCAAAAATATTTATCTCAACAGACTGCCCTAAAATTAAAAAGATAACAAAAAAATATAACCCCATTTTTCTTGATAGGCCAAAAAGACTTGCTACTAACTCAGCTTTAGGTGAAGAAGTATATAGGGACGCATATTTTAGAATTAAAAAAAAGTTAAAAGGAAAAAAAATTAGCCTCATAGTACTACTTATGGCAAACGCAGGGACAATTAATTCCAAATTAATTAAAAAAGGTATAGATATTTTAAAAAAAAATAAAAAATACGACTCGGCTGTTACAACTTCAGTTTACAATATGTGGAGTCCAATAAGAGCTAGATCATTTAGAAATGGGAGCCTAGTTCCATTTGTTCCTTTTAAGTTCATGGGAGGAACAAAAATAAATTGCGATAGAGATGCACAGGGAGAAGTTCATTTTGCTGACATGTCAGCGTCAATTGTTAGACCAAAATGTTTAGAAAAATTAGATCAGGGACTATTACCACAAAGGTGGATGGGAAAAAAAATTGCACCTATAGAAAATATTGCAGGATTTGATATTGACTATGAGTGGCAACTACCTCAATTAAAATATTGGCTTAAAAAATATGGATCAAATTAAAACATATCAAAAAAAAGATAGTTTCTTAAAACTGGAAAATCAAAATCAAAAACAAGAATACGAAACTACAGTTTTAGTTACAAAAATTTTACAAATTCTTGAAAACGACAAATTGTTAAAATTATTAAATGAAACAGAGTTAGAAATAATAAACAAAATAAAAACAGATCTAAGAAAGAAAGATAAAGGTATTAATTCTGATACGTATAGACTTAAAAAAAATACAATAGCAGAAATAAATTCTTTCAATCATGAAACTGAAATTATCAATTACTTAATTCATAGATATAAATATGAAATTTTTCCTATAACAAAAGAAATTTTGGATTTTCCTCCTTTAATTCAAATAGAACCTTCTTCAATTTGTAATTTTCGATGTGTATTTTGTTTTGAAACCGACAAAACTTTTACTGATAAAAAAAATGGACATATGGGGACCATGAAACTTGATCTCTTCAAAAAAATTATAGACGAAATAGAAGGCAAAGTACAATTTGTTACACTCGCATCTAGAGGCGAACCGCTCGTAAGCAAAGATATAAATGAGATGATAAAATATACCTCTGGCAAATTTTTAAATCTTAAAATTAATTCAAATGCTTCTTTGCTTAACGAAGAAAAAATTCATACGATTTTATCTAGTAATGTCAAAACTATGGTTTTTTCAGCTGATGCTGCAGATTCTGATTTATATAAAAAGTTAAGGGTTAATGGGTCTTTGGAAAAAACTGTTTCAAACATTAAAAAATTTAAAGAAATACAAAAAAAACATTATTCTTCCAGCAAGATCATTACTAGAGTTTCTGGTGTAAAATTTAGCAAAGAACAAAATTTTGAAAGTATGATGAAACTTTGGGGAGATTTAGTCGATCAGGTTGCGTTTGTTGATTATAATCCTTGGGAAAATAGTTATGAAAAAAAACCTAACGGTTTAAATACTCCCTGTTCTGATTTATGGAGAAGAATGTTTATTTGGTGGGATGGAAAGGTAAATCCTTGTGACGTAGATTATAAATCCAAGTTAAGTACAGGCAATGTTGAAAATGAGACTATTAAAAATTTATGGCTTTCATCCCAATACCAAAGTTTGAGAGAAAAACATTTGAAAAATATGAGGCAAACAATATCTCCCTGTAATGCTTGTACAGTTGTTTAAATACTAGAATGCAATTTAATATAGTTAAAAGAATAAAATTAAATCATAAAAGTCGATTCAAGCACTTGCGATTGGATAAAAATGAGAGAGTATCAAAATTTCCTAAAAAATTTGTTGAGATTTTTAAAAAAAAACTTAGTTCAGAAAACTTTAGTATTTATCCAGAAATTTATAAGTTTTACGAACTTTTATCAAAAAAACATCATCTAAGTAAAAAACACTTGATCGCAATTGCTGGTATTGATGCAGGATTAAGGAATTGTATAGAATTATTTGGAAATAAAAAAATTATTGTTTTGGATCCAACGTTTGCAATGATAAATATTTATTGTAAAGTTTTAAAAAAAAAGACAATCAAAATTAATTACAATTCAAATTTTAAATTAAATTTTAAAAAACTTTACAGTCATATTAACAATAAAGTTTCTTTAATTGTAATTTCCAACCCTAACAGCCCTACAGGAACAGTTTTAAATATTGAAGAAATAAAAAAAATTTTAGAAAAAGCCAAAAAAAATAAAATTCATGTTGTTATAGATGAAGCTTATTATGGATTTTGCTCAATAACCTCAATCTCACTAATAAGAAAATTTGATAATTTGATAGTACTACGAACATTCTCCAAAGCATATGGGCTGGCAGGTTTAAGAATTGGTTACGCAATTTCTAATGCAAAAAACATAAATAAGTTAATAAATATAAAACCTATGTATGAGGTGAATTCATTAGGTGTATTGGGCGCAAATATTCTTTTAAAAAATGAGTTCATTAGAACCAATTATTTAAAGAATGTAAGTGATGGAAAAAAAATTTTATTGAATTTTTTTAATAGTAAAAATATAAAATTTATTAATACTAATGGAAATTTTGTATTATTTAAATTACAAAAAAAGAGAAAAAGTATATTTAAAAAGTTAAAATTAAGAAAAATAAATATAGTTGAAAAATTCAATTATAAAAACTTAAAAAATTATTCGAGAATAACCTTAGCTCCATCAAAAGAAATAAATAAATTTACAAGAATTCTTAGATCTTACTAATGAATAATAATACAGTTTATAAAAGTTTAGAAATAGTGAAGTATTATGCTTCAAATAGAAATAAGTGGAAAGATTTATATAAATCTGAGCGGAAAGTTATAAATAAACTCAATATTAAAAAAAATTCTACTGTTATTGATATCGGAAGTGCATGTGGAGGTTTAGGTCAGATTTTAAACAAACGTTTTGGAGTAAAAAAATATACAGGTGTAGAGATTAACAAAGAAGCTTTCAACTACGCAAAATTGAAGAATAAAAAATTTAATTTTATCAATTCTGACCTTTTGAATTACGAAAAAAATAAAAAGATTAATTCAAAATTTGATTTTGTATTTTCATTGGGTTGTGTTGATTGGAACTTTGAAATAGATAAAATGCTCTCTAAATCGTGGAAACATGTGAAAATAGGAGGTTATTTAATTATTACACTAAGATTAACCGATATTCAAAAATTTAAAAAATCGTTTCAATATATAAATTTTTCCCAAAAAAAAGGTGGAGAGAAAGCATCTTACCAAGTAATTTATATTGAAAATTTATTTAAAAAATTATCAAAATTAAATATATCAAAAATATTTTATCACGGTTATTGGGGCAAACCTAACAAAACTGTGGTTACACAACATAAGAAGATATTTTTTATAGCTTTAGCAATTCAAAAAAATAAAAAAAATAAGAATACTATTAAATTTGATAAGTTAAAAAAAATTATTAAAAAATAACTTAGTGATAAATTCATCAATTTCAAATAAACAAAAAAAAATTTTATTGTTTGTAAAATATTATGTTAAAAATTCACAACATAAGGTAAACGTAGCTAATAGTGCAATTTGTTATTTTCACAATTATGGAAATTTTATAAGTTCTTCATATTTGAAACTTAAATTTTATGGAATTAAATATTTTGCCAAATTTACCAAAAACTTAATTCAAAATTTTTATTCTGTTATTAAAACAGAAAATTATATTTGCATAAAAAAAAATACTTCAAAAGTTTTCAAAAATTTAATTATTTCTCATGTATCAAAAGATGATTTTTTGAAAGATGGCTCGTATTTTGATAAATATTTTAGTCTTAATTCAAAAAAATTTAAAAATTCACTTTTTTTTTTAAATTCAATAGATGGATTTTGCCCCAAAAATCTCTCAAGTAATCTAATTGTCTATAAAAAAGAAAAAAGTAATTTATCTTATTTGGGTCTAATAATTAATTTTTTTCGTTATCTTTTTACAAAAAATTTTTCGCTTAGAAGTACTCTCCATGAATTTAATTTTTTATCTCAATTTTCATTAAAAATATTTCCTCATTTAATGAAGACAGTTTATGATAACAATTTTAAAAAAATAATTTTATTTTATGAGGCACAACCATATCAAAATAATTTTATAAATGAATTAAAGAAAAAAAAAAATAAAGTAAAAACAATTGGATTTTATCATTCTGGTCTTTTACCATTACATACCAGTTTGGTTTTTAGAGAAGGTGCACCCGACAAATTACTAATCTCAGGAGGTTTTCAAAAAAAATATTGTGAGAAATATTTAGGATGGCCAAAAAATAGAGTTTTTAATGTCAGCTCATTCAGATATTCTAAAAAATCTGTTATAAATCAAAAAAATG
>CENU01026812.1_pt1 | contig 22984 bp, 18 predicted proteins | sample 361331 | NCBI WGS metagenome assembly CENU01 (sample SAMEA2619766, study PRJEB7988) | marine metagenome | isolation source: saline water (ENVO:00002010), including | reverse complement strand
TATCCCGAACTGCTTGTGAGCTTGGAAAAGGACCAAAGTATCGGCCTCGATATTTTTTTTTACCGCGATGAAATGACAACCGTGGCCATGTATCCTTATCGGATAGAAATATATAAGGATAACTTTTGTCGTCTCGCAAAATAATATTAAAAGGCGGGCGATTTTCTTTGATTAGATTATGTTCTAAAAGAAGAGCTTCGGTTTCGGTCTCTGTAACCGTGACATCTATTGAGGCAATACGCTTCACCAAGGCTTGCGTTTTTGAGCTTAACCCGCTCCCATGAAAATAATTACTTAAACGATTCTTTAAATTTTTTGCCTTACCTATGTAAAGAAGATCGGATTGTGCATCGAACATTTGGTAAACGCCGGGACGTTCAGTTTGGGTTTTCAGAAAATTTTTTGCTTCAAATGCCATAAACCGAGTTTAACCTGTTTTGTTTCCTGAGCAGAAAAAAAGACTACATTAATGTGTCTAGTAACTTAAGTCATGTTAAAAACAAGTTTACTGCCTAGTAATATTGGACAATCAGGTTTCAACATTTCCGAGGATCCTTAACTTAAAATACTGATGCAGTTGGTATACTAATAGGTATGATCCAACTACAAAAAAATGTTTAGAGAACTATTGCTACTTTTTTATTTTAGATTTTACATCACCTTCATGATGGATCGAAATATTTGTGTTCATATAAATTAATAATAGAAAAATTACACAAGCTTGGTAATAGTGCAAAAAGTAAGTTTAATTTCAGAAGACTATAAGTCAACATAACTCAATTAGTTAGTTGACCTTAAAGAATCATATAAAATGACGCTTAATTAGGTGAGGTATTAGTCAATTATTGGTCAGCACTATACACTGCAGCGGTGTTTCAATGTCAAATGGACCTAAAGCTTGATTGACCGAGAAATTTCTTCGAACAATCAAGACAAAATACGCTGAATCGTTTCAGCAGCTAATTAGATCTTATCTAAACAATTTGACGGTTGGCGGCAATATTAAAAATGACCACGTTTTGACTTTCTCCTTCGCAAAACGTGAAAATTACTGAGAAATAAAAAAACTTGCCTGGAATCAAAAAAGCATCTTGGCAACATTAACGAGAGTAGTGAAACCGAATCAAGGAGGAGCTGGTACTTGGGAATTGATAGAAAATTTTGTATTGCTCCGATGATGAATTGGACGGATAGGTTTTGTCGGTATTTTTTTCGTCTAATAAGTCAAAATTCTCTTCTTTACACTGAGATGATAAGCACTGGTGCAATACTATACGGTGATGCCACTCGACATTTAAAAATGCATATTGATGAGCATCCGGTGGCTCTTCAATTAGGAGGATCATGTCCACGTGACCTTGCTCGTGCTTGTAAAATCGCTAGCTCATATAATTATGCAGAGATCAATTTCAACTGCGGTTGCCCAAGCTCTCGAGTCCAAAACGGTCAATTTGGAGTAGCATTGATGAAAGACGCATCACGAACTGCCGACTGCTTATCAGCAATGCTTGACGCAGTCGAATTGCCCATCACAATAAAACATAGACTAGGAGTAGACGACCTCGACTCATACGACTTCCTGCGAGATTTTATTGGATCAATATCAGAGACTGGATGTAAAGTTTTTATCTTGCACGCAAGAAAAGCGTGGCTAACGGGCATAAGTCCAAAAGAAAATAGGGAACTACCGCCTCTTGACTATGAACGGGTTTATCAAGTAAAGAATGATTTTCCCCACCTGTCGATAATTCTGAATGGTGGAATAGCTAATATGGAAGATGCATCTGTACACTTAAGAAAAACTGATGGAGTAATGATGGGTAGGGCGGCATATCATAATCCCTATGTTTTAGCTAGTGTGGATCAATTAATTTTTGGATCCGATAGAACAATAAAAACTCGTGAGCAGATTGCAGATGAATTTACACAATTTGTTGAAGAGGAACTCTCAAATGGCGTACCATTATACGCAATGACTCGCCACATTTTGGGTCTATTTCATGGTATGAGAAACGGAAAACGGTTCAGACGTTATCTGACTGAAAATGCCTGTAATGCGAATGCCCAAATAGGTGTACTTCACGAGGCAATATCTAGAGTAACAACGGCCATTTACTAATGAAAAGTCAACTAGAACAATTAAAGGAAATGACCACGGTAGTTGCGGACACTGGAGACTTTGAAACGATCCGCAAGTTCCAACCTCAGGACGCCACCACAAATCCCTCACTTCTTTTAAAAGCAGCAAAAATGCCAATATATCGTCAACTCGTTGATGAGACCCTAGACACAGTTCGTAACAAAAATCTTTCATCTTTTGAGCAGATCAAGGTCTGCATGGATACTCTGGCAGTACGTTTCGGGCAGAAAATCTTGGATATTATTCCTGGGCGTGTTTCGACGGAGATCGATGCACGTTTGTCATTCGATATGCGTGGTTCAGTTGCTAACGCTCATGAGCTAATAAATCGATATGAGCAGGTCGGAGTGGGACCAGACCGAGTACTAATCAAGATGGCATCTACTTGGGAAGGTATCCGCGCTGCTGAAAAGTTAGAGCGCGACGGAATAAATTGTAATCTGACGTTGCTTTTTAGCTTTGCACAGGCGGCTGCCGCTGCGGATGCTGGTGCGTTTCTCATTTCCCCATTCGTCGGACGGATTCTTGATTGGTACAAGTTATCGACAGGCAACACCTATGCCGTGCCGTCGAAGGATCCTGGCGTCCAATCTGTCACTCAGATTTACAATTATTTCAAACAAAAAAAATATCAAACTGTTGTAATGGGAGCAAGTTTTAGAAATATTGATCAGATTACTGAATTAGCCGGATGCGATAGCCTCACTATCAGTCCGACGCTCCTCGATCAACTTGGCAACACTTTTTCTCAACTTGAAAAAAAATTAGACGCCACCAACACTACTGAAGTACGGCGTTTCACACTAGGTGGTGAAGCCGATTTCCGATACAGACTTAATGAGGATGCAATGGCAACAGAAAAATTAGCTGAAGGAATACGTTGTTTTGTCGACGATCAAATAAAACTAGAAACTTGGCTCAGGTCTTTGTAGATCGTGCTCTCTTCCATAAAACGTTTTTTTGAAGAGCGTATCGTAGAATCAGAAAACGATAAATCGGGTAATGAACAACTAGCAGTCGCCGCGTTGCTCGTAGAAGTAATGATTATAGATGGCGATATAGCCGATACCGAATTAAATACAATTATCAAAAGTCTAAGAGAGCTTTTAGATATTAAAGAAAATGATCTGAGAGAACTCATAGAACTGTCAAAAAAAGAAGTAAATACCGCTACCTCGCTTTACCAATTCACGCGGCAAATCAACGAAAGTTATAATATTGACAAAAAAATCGAGCTCATGACAACTTTATGGAGAGTGGCTTATGCCGATGGAAAATTGGATAAGTATGAAGAAAACATCATAAGACGGATTGCAGACCTGATCCACATCCGACACTCTGAGTACATAAAGTGCAAAGTGATCGCCAAGGAAGCTGACTAAATACATCCCTAAGAAGAAGACTCCAGAGCATTTATTAGGTCATAGAACTGAGCGTTGTTCTCAGGACACAGCTCGATGAGCGTCTTATGTGCTTCCAAAACTTGTCTACGAATTTCTGCATCTTCTGAAGTGATTGGCTCAAGAGCAATTGTGGCGACACTTTTGCCAATATCTTGATCAAAGATGTCAAAAATTTCGTCAAAACCCATTACCTCTAACATTCGTAGAATGCTGGGGTTGTGGCAAAATATTCTCGCATCAACGCCGTACTCTTTCCGACAATGAAAACCTAACTTCGCGAGAATTCCTAGTGTAGTGCTATCAAGACATTCCGCCTCCATCATGTCGATAACTACTTGATTCACCATCCGACTTCCAAAAATCATATCCATGTGTCTATTTAACGTTCCACAAAGCGTTACGCGGACATCCCCTGTGAGTTTTAATAAATATTTACCCGCGGCATCATAAACCAAGATTTTACCAGAACTCATGTCACATGTTCCTTTTCAAAAAGAGGACAGATACATCGTCCTGAGGACAATCATTGTCTCCCAAAAAAAATCTTTTCCTCAAATCGTCTAAATTTTTCGGGCAATCCGACAACCGGCTCAATATTATATTCTCTTTCTCGACAATGTGACGCTCTGATAAAAGATCAAATACTCCATCAGAAAAAAGGACTAGCGTGCACCCTTTTTTGAATTCTACCTCGTGAACTTCCCAACTCGCCGATTGGAAGAGCCCAACAGGTTTTCCGTTGCCTGTCAAAAAAGAAGGATTTCCGTTCTTTATAAGTATGGGCCTCGGTAACTGAGCCGCCGTAACATAACGTAAAGAATGGTTGAGCATATCGACCGATCCCGCCATCAAGGTCATATGTTTCTCAAGGTTCATGCCTATAATTTGTTTGTTCAAATGTTCAATCAATCCTTCAGGCGCCCTCGCAAGAGCCCCGCAATCCTTCTCCAATTCATGTTTTCGGATGACCCGCCCAATCATAAACCGCAACAAAATAGTCACAAAAGCTGAAGACGCTCCATGACCGGAAACATCCGCAAAATAGAACAGCAAATATCGATCAAACACTACACTATAACCCACAAAATCACCGCTTAAGTAAAGTGAAGGTAATATGAAATGCGTAATTTGATATTCGCCAAAACTAATAGGACGCTCCGGCATCAAACTCTTTTGAACTTCTAATCCAGCGATTTGGTCTTGTTTAAGGACCCTAAGGCTCTCTTCTAATTCATGATTAGTTTTTTCTAACTGCGCTTGCTGGTTAAATCCTTGGGCTCGCAGATGGGCTACCTCGTCAATTCTGAGAACCATTTGGCGGAGAAAAGAGTCATCAAAATTGGGTGAAATCACATCTGCTGCACCCAAACGAAAGAGCTCTATGGTGTTTTCAACGTCATAGCCTTCTTCAAGAGCCACTACTATCAAATAATTAGAACAGAGCTCTTTAAACAGACTAATTTCGGTTTTAGTGTTGATAGACACACATAGTGAATCAAGAATTATTAGTCGATTATTAGATTCGAATGAAAAATTTACAAGGTCACTTAAGATTGCACACCGAGTAGCAATCCCAATTGACATGAAGCGAGTTTGGAAGGCAGCTAACCTCTCAAAATCTTGGATCACCAATATCACACCATCTTCTAATTTTTTTATTTCATTCACTTGATAGTATAAAGCCTTTTTTTACGACGTAAGCCTTGCTCTAAAGGACTGTCAGTAATCTTCATCGAAACCAAAATCGTCCTCAATGACTCCGTCCGAAACCGCATATTGTCGTTGTTGTTGGTAAACATCTCTAATAAATATGTACCGATCCCCTACCACTATTTCCTCAACTCCTAATAATTCTCCCCGAATCGATAACAAAGAAAGTGCTCTGATAGAATTTCGGACATCTATTTCTGAGTAAAAATTGAGTGGGTTTGAAAAACTATCGAACACCGTCCCAGAGATATCACGCAAACTTGATGGACCAAGTAGGGGTAACACAAGATAAGGGCCTTGGGCAACCCCCCAAACTGCGAGAGTTTGCCCAAAATCCTCGGATGACACTGATTCAAGATCAAAAACAGCATGCGCAACATCAAACAAACCGGCTACACCAATCGACGTGTTTAAAAAGAATCGTCCTGACGCGCGAAACATATCCTGTGCTTTACCTTGTAGCCCGCAATTGGCAGCGGTAGTCACTTCATTTAAATTTTCTACCATACGGCCAACTGCCTGCTCAAAAGGTTCTGGCATCAATCGCACATAGAGTTGCGCCAATGGTTTGAGAAACAACAGATCAACTGTCTCATTAAATTTGAACATCGTTCTATTTAAAGATTCGAATTTATCATCCTCAACCTCAGCTATAACTCCCAAAGGTGTGATCATAAAAATTGTAAGAAACAGAATACGTAGACTTCTCAAATGATTTAAATACCTCTTGTCGAAAAAAACTTTAGCTCCTATGGTAACGCTGTTCTGTTAAATCGCCAACACCAACGATCCTAACGGTATCGGACGCGTGTCAGTGTAGGTTTCTCACACAGATAGTTACTATTTTTTGGAAGCAACGTATTAATTGCTTTGAAGCCCTTGTTCGATAATCCTCCATTCTCGCTCAAGTCGCTTGGCAGAAACCTTGACTCGCGTGCCAAGTTGTTGTGCAAAAAGCGATACGCGATATTCCTCAATTAACCATAAAAAATCACGCGTCTTTTTTCGGATACCAAAGCTCAATTCTCCACCTTGTAAAGCACGAGTACAGGGATCTATAAATTTACATAAATACTCACTATGTATTTGGTCACGCATCGATTGTCGTGGCCATTTTTCTAATCTTAATATCAAAGCGAGAATATAACGTCGATATTGCCTGAGGTTGTTGCTTGAATAGGCTTGTAAATTAATCGGGTCTAGTAACCACCGAAGTTGGTGTTTAATATCTTTTTCTAAAAAATCACGTAGTCCTGAAAGATTTGACAACTTATTTCGAATTTCCCTTAATTCCGGCAAAAGTAATTCAATCACCTCGAAATTGGCTTCGGCGATTTGGACTACATCCCCGATTCCTGAGTTGTAACAATCATCAAATTCAATTCGAGTTCGAACGACTTTGTCTAATGAAAAAATTGCTTCATTGAATGCTCCTTTGATTAGTGCATCAGCGAGAGGTCCACTTTTTTCTAATCCGGCGGAAAAAAATTTTAAATCATTGTTATCGGTAATTTTTTTTGAAAGGTACTTTACTATTTTTCGACCTTTCAACATTGCAAGTCTGAGCTGCCCCTCCCGAAGGCAATTATCTGCATCAATGGCATTATCCAAAAATGCAATCGAAACGGAATCCACACGATCCTTAAGGGTTGGCCACAATATAACATTCATTTTTCCGACTTTTTTTGAGATTTTTTCTGGGATAGACTCAAAATTCCACTTAACAAATCTATCGCTAACCGAAAAATCGCCACCTTTGTTTTCACTTTGAGATCGCAATTCTGTTATGTATCTCTCTTTCAAGCGAGTTAAACAACGGCTGCTGGCTATCACTTGATTATCAACATCTTCTAAAATAAAATTTACTTTATACCACGGTTCGATTTCATCTAAACTCCAATCCGCGATGGTCACTCCCAGAGAGAAATTTTTGTTTAACCGATCGCTTAAGACACTGATTAGCGCACGATTTTGTGCAGCAACCTCATCCAGTAAAAAATCGACTGTATCTGGAACAGGCACCAACTTTCTCCGAAGCGTTTTTGGTAAACTTTTAAGCAAACGAATACATTTATTCCTCAACATGCCCGGAACTAGCCACTCGAAATAATATTTTGGTACCTGATGCAGGAGCGTAATGGGGATAACAACGCTCACACCATCCTCAGGATGTCCCGGTTGATAACGATAACGCAATTGGTACTCATTCTCTTCATACAAAAGTCGATCGGGAAATTGAGACAGCTCACTCGGCGAGACCTTTCTAAGCATCAACTGCTCCGGTTTTATCCACAGAAATTGAGAGTCCTCCTGTTCTTTTTTTATCCTCCATTTCTCGAAATCTGGACGATTATTAACACATTCAGGTATCCTCTGACGATAGAAAATCTGCATAGCTGACTCATCAGCGACTATATCTCGCCTTCGAGTTTTGTCCTCTAATTTCTCTAATTGGCTGAAAAGGTTATCATTCATATTTTTGAACTGTCCCGATCCTTGGTAACCATTTTCTATCAATGCTTGCTGTATAAACACGCTGTGAGCCTCGGCCGCATCTATTTTCCCGAAGCGAATTTTTTCTCCTTTAATTATGGTTAATCCAAATAGTATTTGACGCCGCGTTGCCATAACATGACCAGATCTAGGGTTGTAAAACGGTTCGCTATAACTGCTTTTTATCAAATGTCTGGCCATGGGCGGAAGCCAATTGGGCTCAATTTTGGCAACATTGACGGCGAAGATACGACTGGTCTCTATAAATGACGCGGCCATTAACCATTTGGGTGGGGCCTTTGCTAATCCAGAACTTCGGAAGATTACAAATTTTCTATCCCGAGGCCCGATAAATTCGTTTTTTTCGTCACGCAGTCCGATATGACTTAATAGTCCGATAAGAATGGCGCGATGGACGCTAATGTAGTCTGCCGGCATCCGATTAAACTTCATGCTAATAGATCTACACGCAACGCGAATCTGTCGAGTGAGATCGTTCCATTCTCTTACCCGAACGGTTGATAAAAATTGATTGCGACAGTACTTCGAAAATTGATTTTTGGTGAGTAATTTTTTTTGAACCTCGAGAGAATTCCATAGATTTAAAATAGTGACAAAGTCGGAAGTTTTATCTTGCCATTGTGTATGTTTGGCGTCCGCGGCCTGCTGACGCTCAAGTGGGCGCTCTCTCGCATCTTGAATACTCAAAGCGCTCACAATGATCGAAAGTTCTGTGAGAGAGCCATTCGTAGCAGCCTCTGCAAGCATGCGTCCAAGGCGTGGATCCACGGGAAGCAAAACTAGTTTCCTGCCCACAGAAGTAAGTCTCTTTTGTTTAGTAATAGCTTGTAGTTCTTCCAGTAGTTTATAACCGTCATTAATCATGCGAGTGCTAGGGTGGGATATAAAAGGGAAGTGTTTTACATCTCCTAATCCGAGATATAACATTCGGAGTATTACAGCAGCCAAATTTGTCCTTAAAATCTCTGGATCCGTAAATGCTGGCCGTTGCAAAAGATCTTGCTCTGAGTAAAGTCGATAACAAATACCAGAACTAACGCGGCCGCATCGTCCTGCACGCTGATCTGCACTTGCACGAGAGACCGCCTCAACCTGGAGTCTTTGCACTTTGGCACGATAACTATATCGAGAAATTCTGGCTTTCCCAGTATCGATAACGAATCGTATACTGGGCACAGTAACGGACGTTTCAGCGACATTTGTAGCCAGTACAATACGACGAGATCTATGAGGCAGGAAAATTTTGTCCTGTTCACTGGGAGTCAATCGTGCATAAAGAGGAACAACTTCGAAATTAAGTGGAAAGGCCATACGAAGAACTCGGCTAGCTTCTCGTATATCCCTCTCACCACAAAGAAAAACTAAAATATCTCCATCTAACCCAAGGCTGCATATCTCTTTGACACAATCAACTATACGTTGATTAATTTCAATATTTTCCTCTAAATACGGCCTATAAAATATATCGACAGGATAATTCCTACCCGAAACTCTAACCACAGGGGCATTCCAAAAATACTCGGAAAATTTTTCTTCATCAATAGTCGCGGAGCTAATAATTAACTTTAGATCTTCTCTCTTAAACAATAATAATTTCAGATATCCCAAGAGAAAATCAATATTTAAACTTCTCTCATGAGCCTCATCAATTATTATAGTATCGTATAAGCTCAAATTCTTATCAGCTTGCAGCTCGGAGAGTAAAATTCCGTCGGTGACTACCTTTATATAGATATCATCAGATGTCTTATCTGAAAACCTTACTTTATAGCCAACATATTCACCTAAGTTACTACTAAATTCCTTTGCGAGGCGGATGGCAATAGTCCGAGCAGCTAAGCGCCTTGGCTGTGTCTGCACAATAAATCCTCGAACACCTTGGCCAGCGTTTAAACACATCTTGGGAATTTGCGTAGTTTTTCCAGAACCTGTCTCGCCTGCTATCACAACCACACGATTGGTCCTGATCAGATCACAAATCATGTCCGCATTATCAGAAATTGGTAAGGCCTGGTAATCAATCTTTGGAACTCTAGCCTCGCGCTCCGAAAGACGGCACTTTGCAGCCAAATATGCATCAGACCAAATTCGCCAATTCTCTGAGAAATCAATTTTTTTTTTAAACTGGTCGTTGACCACTCCAAGATTTTCAATCAGATAAAGTCTGTCCGAAAAACTGACGTTTTTACAGATACTTTTCAACAGTGCCATATACTGTTTAGGTGTTGCTGGATATTTGAAAAATTTTTTGGTAGGCATAAACTCAAATGCCAAGATCAAGCCACAAGCACTTTCCACTCAAAGATCTGAGATTCTCCAACCTCTTATCATGAAGTATCTTTTCATCTTTTGTTGCAGCAATAATGCACAACTCAGGACGATCACTCGAAATTCTACTCAGCGTAATTTTAGCATCTGATGGACTTCGATCGTTCCCAAAAGTTTGATTAATGTTCATATCAACTTGCCCACCCGACATCAACAAGTAAACATCTGCGAGAATTTCGGCATCCAAAAGTGCTCCATGAAGCTCCCGCTGAGAATTATCGACACTGTATCGCTTGCACAAAGCATCTAGATTATTTCGCTGGCCTGGATGGAGCCTTCGAGCCATTACCAAAGTATCAAAAATACGACAACGCATCTCGATGGGTGCAAGATCCTCTCGTAATTTTGCAATCTCGTGATTGAGAAACCCGACGTCAAAAGGAGCGTTGTGAATGACTAATTCCGATGCGTTAATAAAATCAAAGAGTTCTTTTGCGATCAACTGAAATGTCGGTTTATCGGCCAAAAATTCACTACTAATTCCGTGAACAGCCATTGCACCCTCATCTATATCGCGCTCTGGATTAATATACCGGTGGAAATTATTCCCCGTGAATTTTCTATTCACCAACTCAACTGCTCCAATCTCTATGATTCTGTGATTCTGCGAAATTTCCAGACCGGTAGTTTCGGTATCTAAAACAATTTGTCTCATTGGGCTTTATTGACCCTCCTTGGGTAAAATTCGAATCTCATCAGCTAAGTCATCAATGCCAAGGTTGGCGAGATGATCGGCGCGCTCATTCTCAACATGGCCACTGTGCCCTTTAACCCATTTCCAAGTTATTTCATGACCTTGCATTACAGTGTCTAGTTTTTTCCACAAATCAATATTTTTCACAGGTCTTTTTGAATTTCTCCGCCAGTCACAGCGTTTCCAATTCGGGAGCCACTCCTGAACACCTTGTAAGACATAATTAGAGTCTGAGACAATTATGACCCTGCAATTCCTCTTTAATGCTTTAAGGCCCTCAATTACCGCGGTCAATTCCATACGATTATTGGTAGTGTCGAGCAGTCCCCCATAAAAAGTTTTTTCCGCACTTTTGTAACGCATCAATACACCCCAGCCACCCCGACCGGGATTACCACGACACGCGCCGTCGGTAAAAATTTCGACATTTGAAAGATCTCTATCCATCACTATCAATGCTGGTCATAACTAAATCATGTGAAATAGCGTTTACATTCTGACTCGCTTTTCCATATTGCTTGGGCGAGCTCGTCCAAGATTTGCGTTTCCATCCAATTCCTCGCACTTCTCGCTTGATTGCATGAATTATATATACATTCCCTAACGGTATGTTCAACGACTCACACCAGCGTTCAAAAGAAGATTGTTTTTCAGAATAGGCTGAGCCAAATGGGTGATGAGCTACATGAGTCACCTCCAAAACTTGAAAACTCAACAATGACAGCCAGTCTATAAGGCGGTTTTTGCGAAGATTGTGAAATCTGTACTGCGCACGCTCTGACAAAAGCTGCATCGGAAACTTAATGCTACCATGAAAACCAAAGGGATTAAAAACGCACATTACCAAATGGCCTCCAGGCATTACTACTCTGCAAACCTCAGCCAAAACCGATTTTGGTGAGGGAGAAAACTCGAGACCATGCTGTAAAAGAACTACATCCACAACGCCCGTGGGCATGGGTAATTGACTATAATCACAGACAACCGCTTGCTGCTCTTCAACATTCGAGGCATAAAAACTAAAACGATGTAACTGACCGAAACAATCTAAACTTTCTCGATCACCAATTGCTCCTAGGCTCAGTAAGCGATAACCAGGAAGTTGCGAAAACTTAGACTCAAAAACACGCTTTTCACATCTCATTATGTATCTCCAAAAATCAGACGACGACCAGTTTCTTAGCCTTTCAGCTGAGATGGATAAATCGCTAACTTTGAATCGACGGAAGAAAGACTCCACGGTTTCTTTATACCTGCGAAATAACATATTAAGTGACTAGAAAGTATGTACCTCGTATTATGTTTGGTACTGAGCCCAAAAACCAGATAAAAAGGTATATCAATGAAAGGGATTGGACTAGAAATCGAAGTAATCAAATCACTGACAGATAACTATATTTGGATACTCATAAACTATAATAAATCATCAGCATTCGTGGTTGACCCAGGGGAGGCCTCGGCCGTTCTAAGCTGGCTTAAAAAAAGAAAAATCAATTTGCTAGGAATATTAATTACCCACCACCATCCCGACCATACTATGGGCGTTGAAGGTCTTCTCAATTGTTACGATGTTCCGGTGTATGGGCCTCATAACTCTCCTGCCAACTGCATCACTGAGAAATTGCAAGAGAACGACGATTTAATATTTCATGGAAAAAAGTTTAGGGTAATTGAAGTGCCGGGGCACACGCATGACCATATAGCTTATTTTTCATCACAAACCTTTGGCGCCAACCATATACTATTCGCTGGAGATACATTATTTGGTGGCGGATGCGGCAGGCTATTCGAGGGCACAGCGCAACAAATGCATGGCTCTTTAGAAAAAATCAAAGAATTACCTCAAAATACTCTTATCTATAGTGGACATGAATATACAATTGCTAATTTAAATTTCGCAATCTCGATAGAACCGAATAACGATGCTCTAAAGCAACGGTATCTGAATGACCTTCAAAAACGAAATATGAACCAACCAACGTTGCCAAGTCTGCTCTCATTAGAGCTTGCTACCAATCCTTTTTTGCGAGTAAAAAACAACTCAGTAATCAGTGCAGTGCACGAAAAATTTAATATTAATGATGACAGCGAGTATGTAATTTTTGAGGCCCTTCGGAAGTGGAAGGACATTTTTTAATCTGGTAAAAATTTTTTTTCAAAAAGCCTGTTAACCTCTTAATGGATATATAAATAATATTGGTCAGATCGCAACCTAGAATCATTTTTCGCCCACTGTTCGTCATGGTGATGATAACTTCCATTAATTTATCAGGTTGCTCCTCGTTAACTACTTTAGAGAGCAAGCTGACAATATCTCAAAGCGAAACCCCTCTTTCAAACGTGCTCATGAAGCCTCCAAGTTCTTCGCCTACCGTAAATCAAAAAGCCGACACTCTGTCAAATATCAGTAGTGCTGTTTTGAAAAAAAACAATTGTAGTAGAGACCTCTGGCAACGAGTACGTGACGGATACAAACTCATGCCAACAAGCTTGCCCAGTAAGGTGCATACTTACAGGAAAGAATATCTGCAAAGAAGGGACTATCTAAAGACTGTATTTTCTCGTTCAGAGCCATTTCTTTTTTTTATAGTCGAGCAGCTTGAAAAGTCCAATATGCCTCTTGAACTAGCATTACTGCCAATCGTCGAGAGCGCATTCAATCCGTTTGCATACTCTCGAAGCCACGCCGCAGGACTATGGCAATTCATACCCTCTACGGGCGCCTACTTTGGACTAGAAAAAAATAATTGGTACGACGGCCGCCGCGATATTGTGGCATCGACAGCCGCTGCAATTGAATACCTAACTTACCTACATCAGCTCTTTGACAACGATTGGCTCTTGGCATTGGCTGCCTATAATACAGGTCAGGGATCTTTAGCAAAAAAAATCTCGCAAAGTCGAGCTAAAGGACAGAACGGCAATTTTTGGTCTCTTGAATTGTCTCAAGAAACAGCACAATATGTTCCACGGCTTCTCGCGTTAGCGGACTTGGTAAAAAATCCTCAGCATTATTCCATTGACTTGCCACATATACCCGATTGCGCGTACTTTGAAATAGTAACAATAGCCAACCCAATTGATATAGCAACACTCCAAGAAAAAACTGATCTGTCAAGCGAAGCATTCTTCAATTTAAATCCAGCATTCAACCGATCAATAACACCGCCCGATGGGTCTTATAACTTACTTATTCCTATTAAGTCGAGTGAACAACTAAAACAGTTCATTTCTGCGGGAAATATGGCTTCATGGGTCTCAATGCGCGAACACCTGATCGTAACCGGCGATACTTTGAGCGAGATAGCCTTGTCAAACAAAATTTCTATAGGCTGGTTGAAAAATTTCAACAATTTAAGCTCCGATCAAATCAAAGTCGGAGAAGTAATCATGATCCCTACTATTGTTCAATCGCATTGGAACAGTCATGGTAGGCACAAACACTGTTACGACTATCGTGTTGTGCGGGGGGATACCCTGTTAAAGATTGCTCATCGATTCAATCTGTCATTAACCGACCTCAGAGCAATGAATAAACTCTCAAGTGACATTATTAAAATTGGACACATACTACAAATACCTTGTTATGTTAAAAATGAGAAAAAGCTAACTAAAACACCTATTATCTATAGGGTAAGACTTGGTGACTCGCTCACTCAAATAGCGAGGGAGTTTGGAGTTTCTGTCACCGATATAACTCATTGGAATAACATTCGTCGGGAAACGATCCTAAGGCCGAACCAAACACTGAAGATTTTCGTGGACACAGCACACCTTTAAATTATCGATCTAGTATTTCTTTCACATAGCAGGCTTTGGCTCTGGCGAAAAACTCACTGTAGAACTTTTGCCGTTGAAACTAATTCGGAATGATACGACTCAAGTTCCCTGTTTGTAAATGAGGATGCAATAGAGTTCTTAAAAGAAATCTGTTCGTCAGTCTTCATCGCCGCAAAGTTACCTACTTTTCGATCGTTGACTGATATAAGCACCAAATCCTTGGAGCGCAACTGAAAGCTTGCATGAGCCACAGAATCGCCAAAAATAACAGAAAAAGCTAACGTATTTACCTCAGAATTCAAAGAGGCAGTTGTTCGATCGGCGTCTATTACAACCTGCCATTGGTACCCATTAGATTTTGCAAGTTGTTCGACTGTTTCCCCCGATTCCAGCCTCGACATCAATGCCTCTCCAAGGCTCCCAAGCTTTGCATCGGCGCGATCTGAGGCCATTGATCTTTTGATCTCCATACTAACTTCGCTGTACTCCTTTTGCCTAGCCTCTATGTGACGATTCAATTTAACCACTACGAATCTATCAGGTTCTATTTCAAGGACTTCACTAACATATCCATCAAAAAGCACCTCTTTACTAAAAGCAGCTTCTCTCACGCTTTTGAATGAGCCAATTCCATCCCCCGAAACTCTCGAAATCAAAGGCGAAACAGAAACAACCGCATCTACCTGGTCTGCGAGTTCCGACATTGATTCAGCATTAAAACTGAGCTCCCTAAGGTCGGACAACTTTTTGCTCAAGAGGCTATCAACACGTTCTTTGACGATCTCCCTCTCAATACGAGGCAACTCTTCGCTCTCTGTAAAGCGAGACTGCTGCATCTCTAATAATTTTATTATGTGGACGCCACTCTCGGTGATCACTGGCTCTGAAACATCCCCGACCGACAATCCTTTTAAAGCCTTCTCAAAACTATTTGGGAAAGTAGACCCATCGGAAAATCCTAAATCACCCCCTGTTGAGGATGACCCAGCGTCAGTAGAATACTTCCCTACAAGATCCGCAAAAGGTACACCAGTACTAATTGACTGCATTATGTCTGAAATCAAATCATTGTCTAAATCAGCCAGCAAAATGTGGGCGGCACGCCGAGAAATGGAGGGGATGAAGTCTACGGCCTCATCCTCAAACCTAGTAGCAAGTTCACTTTTTTCCACTACTATATCTCTCGCCAGACTTTGTGCTGAAATTTCTATAAAATCAACCAAAACCTGCTCCTCTGCTTGGAATAAACTTCCATTTTGACTATAAAAATCTTTAGCATCGGTCTCTGGAATTTCAATACTTTCAAAAACTGGTTGTCTGGGCACAGTGAGATAGTAGTAACTCCTTGTTTGAAATATTAGTTCTGCAATTGACGACAACATTTGATTAGTAACAAAACTTGAAAACCGGTAGCCGTCAAAAAGCTGTCCAGAAACCATCTCATTAGTAAGTTGTAGTTTGAACCCCGAATTAGTCTGCCCTCTATTCCGGATGAAATAACGGTACCTATCCTCATCAAATTTTCCATCAGTCTGAAATGCTTCAACTGACATAAGCACCTTATTTAGCATATTTGCTGACACTGCCATACCTTGATTTAATGCCGCTTGAGACGCAACAACACTTCCAATGAGCTGCTCAAGAACAATCGGTCGAAGAATATCATCTTCAAGTTCGTCCGATGTTATGCTTTCATTCTCCGATCGAATCCTATTTTTGAGTCGCTGCAATTCCAGTAGAAGTTTCTGCTCTGTTATTGCCTCTCCATTCACCGTCGCCACCTCACCCGAGCTGGCCCCACTTAGAGAAATAGATCCAATACCGGTAAGTGTGAATATCACCGCAATAACGATAACAATAAAAATAGATACACCGCGCATCTGACCACGAAAGCTGTCTAACATAAAAACATCCATTAAATAAAAAAGGGCGCCTTACTATGCGCCCTATTGTTAAGAATTTTGGATCGATAAAAATTCTCTAGTTTACGGCGTCCTTCAGAGCTTTGCCAGCCTTGAAACTTGGGACATTAGCTGCGGCAATTTCAATCTCTGCACCGGTCTGCGGATTTCGGCCTGCACGAGCTGCTCTATGCTTTACAGAGTATGTGCCGAAACCAATCAGCGAAACCTGCTCTCCATTCGTCAAGGCTGTGGTTATGGCATCAAGTGCAGAGTCCAGTGCTCGGCCCGCGGACGCTTTTGATATATCTGCTCCATCTGCAATCGCATCTACTAATTCAGATTTATTCACATTTGTTCCCCTTTTTTTTGGATTTTGAAAACTTCCCACACATTGTGAGTGAAAATGCAGAAAGCAAAAGCGACCGCATCCATTTAGTTAACGTTATACCAACAGCAATTTATTCGGTCAAGTCTAGTGTTGAAATTAACCTCTATTGAGCATCAGTGCGTGTTGGCTATGCCGGTTGGAAGCTCATTTTTGGCCGGCGTGCTACTCTTATTAAACTCTTCATCGGTAAGAGGGGTGGGACTAGTCTCAAAGGCTAACTCTAAAACCTCATCAATCCATTTAACTCTGCGTATAGTCAAATCTGCTTTTATATTATTCGGGATCTCTTTGAGGTCACTACCATTCTCGTCTGGAATAATAACGGTAGAAATACCTCCTCGGCGAGCAGCCAACAGCTTTTCTTTTAAACCACCAATCTTTAATACTTGACCCCTTAGTGTTATCTCGCCCGTCATCGCTATCTCGGCGCGAACCGGCGTTCCAGTAAGAACAGACACCATGGCAGTACACATCCCTACCCCTGCAGATGGTCCATCCTTAGGTGTAGCACCCTCTGGAACATGAATATGAATATCATTCTCTTGATGAAAGTCTTTTCTAATACCCAACGTCTTGGCGCGACTTCTCACCACTGTCAAGGCCGCCTGAATAGACTCTTGCATAACGTCACCAAGCGAGCCTGTTTTCACAACATTACCTTTCCCCGGAATGGCTGATGCCTCAATAGAGAGGAGCTCTCCCCCAACAGACGTCCATGCTAGCCCCGTAACTTGTCCAATCTGATTTTCCTGTTCTGCCCGACCATAATTAAATTTCCTTACTCCCAGAAGTTCTTCTAGTCTCGAAACATCTATCTGATCTTTTACGCGCTTCTTTTCTCGAACATGTTTAGTAACAATCTTTCGACAAATCTTCGCAATATCACGTTCTAACCCACGCACACCTGCCTCTCGGGTATAATATCTTATCGTGTCCTTCAAAGCTTCTTCCGAAACGGTTAATTCTGACTCACGCAAGCCATTCGACTTTTTTTGCTTGGGCACCAGATATTTATCTGCGATTGCAACCTTCTCGTCTTCGGTATAGCCCGGAATACGAATTACTTCCATTCTATCTAGCAGAGGGCCAGGTATGTTCATAGAATTAGAAGTGCATATGAACATTATTTCAGATAGGTCATAGTCAACTTCTAAATAATGGTCATTGAATGTGTGGTTTTGCTCAGGATCCAAAACCTCAAGGAGAGCTGAAGCTGGATCGCCACGATGGTCCATTCCCATTTTGTCTATTTCGTCCAAGAGAAAAAGTGGGTTTTTCGCACCAGCTTTTGAAAGTTTTTGAATAAGTTTTCCGGGAAGGCTACCAATGTATGTTCGTCTGTGCCCGCGTATTTCCGCTTCATCACGAACTCCACCCAAACTCATTCGAACGAATTTCCGCCCAGTAGCTCTTGCAATCGATTCCCCGAGAGAAGTTTTACCGACCCCTGGTGGACCCACTAGGCACAGAACCGGACCCTTCAACTTTTTCACACGCTGTTGTACTGCTAAGAATTCGAGAATTCTTTCCTTTACTTCCTTTAGGCCATAGTGGTCGTTATCTAAAGTGGCCTCTGCTTCTTTAAGATTATGTTTTACCCTAGTTCTATGCCTCCAAGGTACGCCAATCATCCAGTCAATGTAATTTCGAAGCACGGAAGCCTCAGCAGACATCGGGGACATCATTTTCAGCTTATTCATTTCTGAGCGAACCTTTTCTAAGGCAGCGGCGGGCATACCAGCATCAGATACACGTTTTTCTAGTTGATCCAATTCGGATACGCCCTCATCCATATCTCCAAGTTCTTTTTGAATAGCCTTCATCTGCTCATTCAAGTAATACTCTCGCTGGCTCTTCTCCATTTGCTTCTTGACTCGACCGCGAATTTTTTGCTCGATCTGAAAAAGATCTATTTCCGACTCCATAAGACCCATTAAGTGTTCTAGGCGTCCATTCAAATTCGGAACCTCTAAAATTTCCTGTTTTTGCTCTAGGCTAAGTGTCATATGGGACGCAATAGTGTCGGCTAGCCGGTGGGGGTCCTCTATGCCACTAACGGTAGCGATCACTTCCGACGGTATCTTTTTGCTCAAGTTCACATATTGTTCAAACATCGTTGTGGTAGATCTTACGGTGACTTCGATCTCACCGGAGGGCACTTCTACATTTTTCAGTTCTTCCACCTGAGCAACAATAAACTCGTCACTTCCAACTTCAGCTACCAACTGGACTCTATTAATACCCTCAACCAAAACTTTTAACGTGCCATCTGGGAGCTTCAGCATTTGCAGTATAGTCGCGAGAGTTCCAACCTCATACAACTCATCCATGCTGGGATTTTCGTCGGCGGAGTCACGTTGAGCCACCAAGATCACCTGTTTGTTGCCGTCCATAGCGTTTTCTAACGAACTTATTGATTTTTCTCGGCCAACAAAAAGCGGAACAACCATATGCGGATATACCACTACATCCCGCAATGGAAGCACAGGATATGATCTTTCCACGGATTCTGCCCGCAACTTTGCCATATAAACCTCTCGTTATCTTTCTTTGCTGTTCTTACACAGTACCCATGAAATAGAGCCTGGACTGATTCGGGTTAGTCGCCTATCGATCTTAGGTCAAATTTCGTCACTGGCAGCCAATTTTCTATCCTGCTTCTCGTAAACCAAAAGCGGCTCATTTTCACCATTAATCACTGACGCATCAACGACAACCTTTACTAGATCAGTCTCAGAGGGTGCACGATACATGGTGTCAAGAAGCACTGTTTCTAGGATCGATCTCAAACCTCGAGCGCCGGTTTTTCTTGATATCGCCTTATCCGCAATTGCCTCCAGAGCGTCGGATCTTAAATCCAAATCCAAACCTTCCATCGAGAACAACATTTGGTATTGCTTGTACAAAGCATTTTTGGGCTGCATCAAAATCGCAACTAAAGCATCACGATCCAGTTCTTGAAGAGTCGCAACCACGGGTAAGCGACCGATAAATTCAGGTATCAACCCGTATCCAATAAGATCGCTGGGCTCTACTTCCAGCAACGTCTCACCAATTGTTTTTTGGCTTGCTTTGCTGTTGACCTCTGCGCTGAATCCGATCCCACCTTTTTCAGACCTCTCGCGTATTACCTTCTCCAAACCAGCAAATGCCCCGCCACATACAAACAAAATATTTGAGGTGTCTACCTGCAGAAACTCTTGCTGAGGATGCTTTCTCCCTCCTTGTGGAGGAACAGATGCCACCGTGCCCTCGATGAGTTTTAGCAATGCTTGCTGTACTCCTTCCCCGGACACATCGCGAGTAATGGAGGGATTGTCGGATTTGCGGGAAATTTTGTCTATTTCATCTATGTAAACTATGCCCCTTTGTGCCTTATCCACATCGTAATCGCACTTTTGCAAAAGTTTTTGTATAATATTTTCAACATCTTCACCCACATATCCCGCTTCAGTGAGCGTTGTTGCATCGGCAATAGTAAAGGGCACGTTCAACAGTCGAGCTAAAGTTTCTGCAAGCAAAGTTTTACCGCTCCCTGTGGGTCCAATCAACAATATATTGCTTTTTCCCAGTTCAACTGTTTTTTCTTCTGGAACTTTTTCCTCACTCACCTGAAGTCGTTTGTAATGATTATATACTGCTACGGATAAGATACGTTTAGCGCGCTCTTGTCCGATAACATAGTCGTCTAAGATCGTCTTTATTTCGATTGGAACTGGCAGCTTTGGTGAAGAAACGTCCGAGCTTACAGCCTGCGCTTCTTCCGAAATTATGTCATTGCAAAGATCTACACACTCGTCGCAAATGTAAACGGACGGCCCTGCTATCAAGCGGCGAACTTCATTTTGATTCTTACCGCAAAATGAACAGAACAGCAATTTGCCGGACTCGCCCCCGATGTCTTTGCCAGTCATTCCTACCTCCTTTGCCAAAAGGTTATGTCGTTGAATATAGGGGTGTCTTTGCTCATATTAAATCCAAAAAAAAGGTTAGCGTCTTTAGACTCTTTTGTCTAGCACCGCATCCACTAAACCATAATCTTTGGCTTCTTCCGCACTCATAAAAGTATCCCTCTCCGTATCCTCGGCGATTTTTTCCATCGAGCGGCCAGTATGAAGGGCAAATAAACGATTTAATCTGTCTTTGGTCTTTAGGATCTCTTGTGCTTGGATGTGTATATCCGTTGCTTGGCCTTGGGCTCCGCCACTAGGTTGATGGATCATAATTCTAGAGTTTGGGAGGCAAAACCGCTTCTGAGAAGCACCAGCCGCTAAAAGAAACGCTCCCATGGAAGCTGCCTGACCAATACACATTGTACTTATGTCCGGCTTTACAAATTGCATGGTGTCATACACAGACATACCAGCAGTGACCGATCCACCAGGAGAATTTATGTACAGGTGGATATCTTTGTCCGGGTTCTCCGACTCTAAGAACAGCATCTGAGCTACTATAAGGTTTGCAACTTGATCTTCGACCGGACCTACCAAAAAAATGACGCGCTCTTTCAAAAGGCGCGAATAGATATCGTACGATCGCTCGCCCCGAGACGTCTGTTCGACCACCATTGGTATGAGGCCGCTTGCTTCGATATTGTCCATAGTCGTTGCTCTCTAGTTTAATAACACACTTTTTTTTACGTGCGCGGGGTGCTCAAGGTTTCCCGCATATTGGAAAAATCATAACCACTTTTCTGTATTAAAAGACTTCAACCTTTCAATCTTTTTTAAGAGGGTCCCCATAATCGGGCTCCGGGTCAGGTTTAATAGCTTCTTTATACGGCATAACCTCCTCTTCAACTTCTGCCCTAACCAGCACAATCTCCATTAGCTGATCCTCCATCGTCGACGCCTCTATCGCCGAGAGCAACTCGGGTTTTGAATAATAGTAATCAATCACATCCTGCGGCTGATCATAAGTTTGTGCGATTTCTGTAACCCTACTCTTGACAGTATCAGGGTCAGGGGTTAGCTTCTCGGCTTTCAAAGCTTCAGAAACAATTACGGCAAGAGCAGCTCGATAATGCGCTTTTCCACGAAACATCTCACTTGGCAAAGCGTCCAAATCTATTTCCTTTCCGCCACCGAATTGACGTAACATTTGCTCTTTTAAATTCTTGATCTCGCCCATTATTAGAGCTTCGGGCATCTCAATTGGATGAAGCTGAAACAGCTGATGCATGATTCGGCTTTTTGTGTTAGAGCGAAGAGCCGCATCGAGCTCTCTACGCATATTCGACTCAACCTCCTTTCTGAACTGCTTAATCCCTCCACTTGTTACACCGAATTGTTGGAAAAACTCGTCAGTAAGCTCTGGTATTTTTTTCTCTGATACACTTTTGACATTTACGGTAAACTCCACCGGCGAGCCAGCCAGATCTCTAGAATGGTAGTCCTCAGGGAATGTTAGTTTTAAACTTATCTTTTCATCGGTACTTGCACCCGTAAGGCCATCCTCAAATCCTGGAATCATTGTCTTAGAGCCTAAGACAAGTTTTTGATCGGTGGCTGTTCCACCATCGAATTTAACCCCCTCTTTAACACCGATGTAATCAATTAATAGCTGATCCCCTTCTCTGGAAATTCTATCAACAAGTTCAAAACTTGCCTTTTGTTCCTGCAAATTACTAATCATATCATCGATGTCAGAATCCACGATATCAGCGGATGACCGGCGAATCTTAATTTTTGAAAAATCTGTCAGAGCAACTTCAGGATAAACCTCGAAAACGGCTCTATATTCCAGCTGAGCTCCCTCAACATCCTTTAAATCCGAAATCTGAGGTTGGCCAGCAATTTTGAAACTATGATTTTCAATCGCCTCCCGAAAACTGGTATTGAGTAATTCACCAACCACTTCTCCACGAATACCCTTTCCGAATTGTTGCTTGACAACTTTTAAGGGAACTTTACCCTTTCGGAAGCCTTTAAGAGCAACCGTTTTTGTGGCCTTTTGGAGGCGCTGTAGGACCTCTCCATCAACCCGATCAGCGGAAAGCTGTATCCTTAAATGACGCACGAGCCCGTCGCTCCGCTCTATTGCAACCTCCATTCACTTCTCTCCAATATTTAGTCTTGGTGGTGCGAAAGGAGAGACTCGAACTCTCACGGGTTACCCCACTGG
>CENU01032932.1_pt1 | contig 23014 bp, 22 predicted proteins | sample 361331 | NCBI WGS metagenome assembly CENU01 (sample SAMEA2619766, study PRJEB7988) | marine metagenome | isolation source: saline water (ENVO:00002010), including | reverse complement strand
AGTATTAAACCTAAAACGGCAAAAATAACCCACATAATTGTTTCATTTTGATTGCCCTTTTTGAATGCCATATAACCCAGAACCCAGAAAACTATTGGTGATAGGAGTAAAAAGGCTTTCCCAACCAGAATTACTACTGGTATTAGACAGACAACCAAGAATACTTTAAAAAAAGTTTCATTCAGTAGATTGTTCACCATTAATCTCCTTTTCCATTTCTTTAAGTTCTTTTTCTAATGCTTGCAAATCTCTCGTTAGACCATTAAGTCTATTTAAGACATCAGCAATTTTTTGATTGTTTTGTCTTCTATATGAATCAACTGCATCAATTGAAACTTGATTCTCTTCAATAAATGTTTTTTGTTTATTGAGTTCATTCGTAACTAAGGTGATTTTAAGCTGAAGGTCTTCTGCAAGTTTGATCTTCTGATTAATTGCAGTGAGCTGGTCTTCAAGACCAAGAGATACAGCATTAAGATCTCTTATATTCTTTTCATTTTGTGTGGTCTTACTTTCTTGTTTCTTGAAATTGTCCAAATAACCTTTTCTGTGACCCCAAAGCTTCCTGACTTCTTTATCTAAGAAAGCTATTTGATCCAGCATTGTTTCCATATTTTGCTCTGAATCTTCATTTGTTATGGAGAGCTTGCCTTCAATGACCTCAATTTTCTCGGCTACTTCAATTAATGCGCTACTGTTACTATTTTTCTGCTCTTCGATATAGAAGTACATGCCAATTAATGCTGCTATGACAATAACTACCAATAATGCACTAAACATTACTTGGCCATCACCCTTTGATTTTCTTCTAGGTGGTATTCTCGTTGGTTGACTCATAGTAGTATTCTAAAGCAAAAATTACGCATGTGAATGAACTTAGATTAGACTGATGCATATGAATTTTAATAACAAGAGTGAAATTCTCAAAAGAGCTAACTTCTTATTAAAAGATGGTATAAAGAATCGAGATTCTTTATTTCATACTCCAATAATTAGCTCATTAAGTGGCAATGAAATTTCATCAAGAGTCATGGTTCTAAGAGATCATATTGCTTCTAAACGTGTAATTAGATTTCATTCAGATTTTCGATCAGATAAAGTTCAGGAACTCAAAGTAAATAAAAAAATTTCGGTTATTGGTTATGATCCGAATCTTAAGACACAAATCAGGTTAACAGGTAAAGCAAAAATAAATCATAAAAACAAATCATCCAAGAAAGCTTGGGAAGAATCACAGGCAATTTCTAAAAAGTGTTACTCAGTTAAAGATGGCTCAAGCACTAAAACAGATAAACCTGAGTTATACGATTTCCATATGAAAGATATAAGTGTTGAGGATGGTTATAAAAATTTCTGCACCATTGAGATATATTACGATTCTCTCGAGTTTTTATATCTGCAGAGACAAGGCCATAGAAGGTGCAAATTCAAATGGGATGCCAAAGGTAAGTTAAAGAGTTTTTGGCTGGTGCCTTAATTCACAAGCTCAGCTAAAAAACTATCAACATATTTTGATATTTCTTCAGGAGTTAACTTAAGCTCTGAATCAACATAGTTTGTAGATCTTAAACCTGTCCAAAGAGGATCACCAGTTTGAGCATCATACAAAGTAAGCCTTAAAAAAGATCTTTCGTTATCGTAAAGATGATCATCATAAAATGGATCATAGTAGTATGGATTTCTTCTGCCCATTCTTCTTTTGTTTTTCTTTTCAACAGAAAGTGAAACAACCGCTTTGAAATCTGGTTTTTCTAAGTCTTCTGTTAAGCCTAAATTTTGAAATTGCTCACCAAATTCCTTCTTAAAGCCTGCATTAGTAAATGGGCTAACTTTTACATCTTCACTTTTATCAGAGATTGCAACCATATAAGTATTAAAATCGTTAAGATTAAAAGTACTGACTTTTTCTACGCTTACGGGGTTGGAACTACAGCCAACCATTACTATTAATGATAGAAGTGCTAATATTTTTTTATACATACTTTATTTATGACTTAATTTATATATATTAGTTCAATTAAGATTTTTCAAGATGGATAGCTATAAACTTTTAGATAAAAAAAATAACCCTTCACTTGGCTTTAACGCTGAAAGGTATTCGCTCGACGAATATAATTCTGAACACATACATTTAAAAAATAATTCAAAAGAACTTGTCTTCATGGTTATGTTCAGAACTATACCAGAAGATTCATCTGGGGTTGCCCATATTCTTGAACACACAACTTTGTGTGGCTCAGATAAATTTAAAGTAAGAGATCCATTCTTCATGATGTTAAGAAGATCAATGAGCACATTCATGAATGCCTTTACTGCCAGTGATTGGACTGCATATCCATTTGCCACTCAAAGCAAAAAAGATTTTTATAATCTATTGGATGTGTATCTAGATGCTGTATATTTTCCGCTCTTAGAAAAACAAGATTTTCAACAAGAAGGCCATAGACTTGAGTTTTCTAAATTCGATAAAAGCAGTTCAGACTTGGAATATAAAGGAGTAGTTTTTAATGAGATGAAGGGCTCCATGAGCAATATTACTAATACTACTTGGCAAGCTCTAACAAGAAACTTATTTCCAGATCTAACTTATAGACATAATAGTGGTGGAGAACCTGAAGACATTACGTCACTTACTCATGATTACTTAAAAAGTTTTCATCAAAAGTTTTATCACCCATCTAATGCGACATACTTCACATGGGGCGATCTAGATGCAAAAGAAATTCAGACCTATATCGATAAAAAAATATCAAAAAAATTCAAAAAAATTGCAGAAAAAAATATAGAAATTGTTGAAGAACAAAAACCATTTAGCAAAGCAGTTTCAGCTAAAGAACTTTTTAATCCAGTTTCCAAAGAACAATCAGGACATCAGAATTATACGGCTTGGGTACTCGGGGAAAGTTTTGATATTAATCAGTTGCTTGAAGCACATCTTGTTTCCTTGCTACTTATGGATAATTCATCCTCCCCACTCTATGGTGCTTTAGAATCAAATGAAATTGGAAAATCACCAGCTCAGATTCTTGGTCTTGAAGATAGCATGAGACATCTAGTATTTATTTGTGGGATCGAAGGTACTGAAGAAAACAGCCAAGATAAATTTAAAAAACTCCTAGATAAAACATTTAAAGCAATTATTAAAAATGGGTTTTCTGATGAACAAGTATCTTCTGCCTTATATCAATTAGAGCTAAGCAGAAGAGAGATTTCATCAAATTCAATGCCCTATGGACTCCAGATCTTACTCTCTATGGCACCTGGAGCCTTGTATAAAGCAAATCCTTTGGAATTATCAAATGTTGATGAAGCTCTAATAAAGCTTAGAGAGAATGTTAAAAAAGATGGCTACCTTACAGATTTAGTTGATAAGTTTTTTGTCTCCAATAATCACAGGGTTGATCTTGAGATGGTTCCAGATTCAGAACTTATTAACAAAAAAGAATCTGAGCTTAAAAAGATTCTAGACAATATTAAATCCTCAATGAGCAATAAAGAAAAATTAGATCTTGTTAATGATTCCAAAGAGTTAGCTGACAGACAAAATGCAATACCTAATAAGGATGTTTTGCCTAAACTTGAATTAAATGATGTCCCTAAAAACATTAGTTTTCCAAAAACAAAAAAATTAACTACATTTGGTTATTCACCTACTTTTTATGAGCAACCAACAAATGGGTTGACTTATAATTCTGTAAGCAAAGATCTGAATCTAGAATCTCAAGAAGAATTAAACAGTTTGATGATCTTATCTGCTTTACTAGGTAAAGTTGGAGCAGGCGAAAGAGATCATGTTCAGCTGCAAAAAGAAATTTCACGTCTCTCTGGAGGTATAAGTGTTTCCAATCACTTCTACTACGATAGCAATGAAGAATTAAAGGGTAAGACCACCCTTTCATCAAAGTTTCTTCCTGAAAATACTGCAGAGACAACAAAATTGATATTTGAAATACTGGGTAAAACAGATTTTACTCACCATGAAAGGATCAAAGAATTAATGTTTCAAAACTTTATGGGATTCCAACAGTCAATTGTTGAAAATGGTCATAGATTTGCAATGTTAGGTGCGAGTGCAAGCCACAATAAATTATCGCATGTGCAAGAATCACTTGGTGGATTAAGTGCAATATCAAAGTTTGCACCATTTGTGACACAGCAAGATGATTTAATGAAACAAGAGATAGAAAAAGTAGCTAATACCTATCAAAAGCTAGATGTTATGAAAAGTGAATTATTGTTTGTTTCTAATAACAAACTCACCAATGACCAAATAAATGAAATTAGATCAATTGAATTTAAAAAGGATGGTCAAAGTAAGATAGATGTTCCATTTACCAAAACATTTAATAAGGTTGTTTTTCCAATAAATACACAGGTGAATTTTTCAGCTATGTCATTAGATGCTCCACTTTATGACATTAAAGAATCGCCAAAATTCCTTATACTGTCTAGCCTTCTGAGAAATGAATTTCTTCATAAAAGAGTCAGGGAGCAAGGTGGTGCTTATGGTGGTGGTGCTTCTTATGATCCTTTCACAGGAACATTTAAGTTTTTCTCATACAGAGATCCAAGGTTCATAGAAACAATTGAAGATTTCCAAAGTGCACTTAGCTGGGCAGCTCTTGGAAGCTTTGATGATGATGTGATTCTTGAAAGTAAATTATCAGTGTTATCCGATATTGATAAGCCTTCCTCACCTGCTGGAGAAGCATTCAAAGACTACAGACTATCTGGTGAAGGCAAGACACAGAAAATGAGAGAGGAATACAGAAAAAATATTTTCTCAGTATCAAAAGATGACTTAGTGGAAGCTGCTACTAGTCTTAAAAATAAACCTTATAGTGTGTTCTCAATAATTAATCCAAATCTAGAAAAAACTGCTGAAGAGCATGATTTTTTAATTAAAAGGATTTAGAAAATATCCCAAAAACTTTTTGACTCTTTTAAAGGACAGTTCTTAATTTGTCTCTCGTAGCGGACTGCATTGTACTTAACTTTTTTTGCAACATCTAAAAGCCAATCTTTATCTTTGTAGCTTCTTCTTTTGTAGCCGCCATACCCTTCATGATAAGCAAGGTAAAGTTTATCGACCTCATAGCTCCTTATTCTCGCTGATGGTGCTTTTGAAAGATACCAACCGATGAAATCAACTGAATTATCAAAATTGGTCCTATTCGCTCTATTCTGACCAGTTTCTTTCTGATACTGTTCCCAAGTTCCCTCAATTGCTTGAGAGTAACCTTTTGCTGTTGTTGGCCTTTTCCATGGAATAAAACCTAGTATTTTTTCTCTGTCAGGGGCAGCATTTGAATCAAAGGACGATTCTTGCCTAATAATTGCCATAACAGTACTTGGGTCTGCATTCCATTTTTTCTTTGCACTCATTAAAGAATTTACCCACTTGGGATTTTCTTGAAGAATATCGCAAATATCATCCTGATTACTTGGGATGCTATTTGCACAAGCTGTCAAAATGATTAAGGTGAAAAGTATTAGTGCTTTTTTCATATCTTTAAAAATTCATTTAGTTTTGTTTCAGTAATTAATTCTATTCCAAGATCCAAAGCTTTTTTATACTTTGAGCCAGCTTTTTCACCATAAATTAAAAAATCAGTATTTGAACTTATGCTGTTTGATGGTATTCCGCCCTTTGATTTGATTATCTCTTTTAGCTCATCACGGCTGTAGTTTTCAAATGAGCCTGTTATTACAATTCTAAGTCCATCCAAATGGCTATCAGCAGAGGCAACAAAATTTTCAATTTCAATTTCATTAAGCAATGCATCAATTCCAACTGGATCATTCTCAAAAAATTTAATAATATTTTTTGCCACTATTTCCCCTATGCTATCAAGCTGCATTAAATCCTCGAATGATGCTCTTCTTAGATAGCTAAATTCTTTAAAATGTCTAGCTAAAGATGAAGCTGTAGTTTCTCCAACTTCGGGGATACCCAATGAATTTATAAAAGTTTCAAGCTTCGGCTTTCTTGATTTATCTATACTTGCAAAAAGGTTATCGATAGATTTTTCTCCAAACCCTTCTAAGCTTTTTAGTTCAACTTCATATCTTTTTAATTTAAATAAGTCTGCTACTTGTTTCACATAACCAAGATTGATTAGATGTGTATTTATTTTGTAACCTAACCCATCAATATTCATCGCTTTTCTAGAAACAAAGTGCTCAAAATATCCAAATAACTGATCGGGGCATTTCATGCCTGCATCACATCGCAAAAATGGACCTTCTGCTTTTAATGTATTGCCACATGAAGGGCAATGTACTGGGATATTAACTAGAGTTTCATAACCATCACGAACCTCTAAATTAACTTTGGTAATTTGTGGTATTACATCACCAGCTCTTTTCACTAGAACTGTGTCATTTACTTTTATATCTAATCTTTTTAATTCATCCATATTATGCAAAGTAACATTTGAGATATTTGCACCAGATATCAAAACAGGTTCTATAGTGGCATAAGGAGTAACTATGCCTGTGCGACCGACAGAAAATAAAACATCATTAACTTTTGAGTATTTTTCTGATGCTGGAAATTTCCACGCCACCGCCCATCTTGGAGCTTTAGAAACAAATCCCAATTTTTCTTGTAGTTTTGATTCATTCACCTTTACTACGGCTCCGTCTATTTCATAATTTAATGAATCTCTTGAATCTAGAATTGTCTTTACTGCTTTAGCAGCTTCAGCAGAATCACCAAAAGAGATTAAATCATTCCTTGGCAAATTATTCTTCTCTAAAAATTCTAGAAACTCTTCATGACTACTAATTTCAAAATCATCAGAATGGCCTCCAAGAGCATATAAAAAAATATTCAGTGGTCTTTGTTTTACAATTTCAACATCTAGATTTCTGAGTGTGCCTGCTGCTGCATTTCTTGGGTTAATGAATATCTTACCCCCTGAGTTTTCAATATTTTTATTTATAAAACTGAAATCATCTAAATTAAAGAATATCTCGCCCCTTAATTCGATTACTTTAGGAACATTGAAAGATAATTTCTGTGGTATCTTTGGAATGGTCTTAATATTTTCAGTCACTACTTCTCCAATTTCACCATCTCCTCTGGTCACAGCCTTCGTTAGATTGCCGTTCTCATAAGTTAATGAAATACCAATGCCATCAAATTTTGGTTCTACTGCATAAATTAGTTTTTGAGTACCTATTCTTTTTTGTATTCTTTCCTCAAATTTGCTGAAATCTTCTTGGTTAAAAACATTTGCAAGAGATAGCATTGGTTTTAAATGGATATGTTTTTCAAATCCTTTAGAAGGTTTTGAGCCAACAGTTTTTGAAGGAGAATCTTCGCTAGAACCTTCCTGAGTTTCTAGTGCTTTTAGTCTTTGATAAAGTGCATCATACTCTGCATCACTAATCTCTGGGTTACTTTCCGCATGATATAAGAAATTATGTCTTTCTATTTCTTTCTTTAATTTATTAATTTCATCTTTAACTGACATAAGAACCTGTTTTCAAATCAACCTTACTAGCAGTATCTTTATAATTGCTAATTGTTTGTTCTGAAAGAGAGTTAAAATTATCATCTAAAAGTTTCATCTCAAATGATTCTGAAATTTTTCTTCCAATACTCAGCATTTGATCAAATGTTTTAGTTACATTTCTTTGGCCTTTTAGATGAAGGACGATTGTCATTAAAGAAATTGCGATATCCTCACTAAACCTTCCTGGCTGTTCCCCATTCAAAATTTTAAAACCTTTATGATTGCTAGAATCTTCCGATTCAAAATAACCATCTTTAAAAACTAAATGATTAACAGAAAGTTTTTGTTTAATTAGATCGAAGTCTGGTTGATTATCTAGTTTGGCAGCAAGGTGTAAGACAATAAATTTTCCATCATTTTCATCTGTAAGATTAAGTTCTGCTTGTTTAGGTGTTCTAACTTCATTAACTTCCTCTTCAACACCATCAGAAGATTCTTTTTTTTTGAAAAAATTAAAACTGTCACCCAAATTCTTTGAAAGTTTAATATCCCCTCTTTCTTGGTAAATTTTATAAAGCTTGTAGGACAGTATGCCTAATAGAATTAAGGCGAAAATTGCATAAATAATATATTGGTAGATTGGGTTCAAGATTGTGCTAGCTCCATTGCTTGCTCAACATCTACAGATACAACTTTTGATACGCCTAAATCTCTCATTGTAACCCCAAGTAGATGTGTGCTTTTTTCCATTGAAATTTTGTTATGAGTAACAAAAATAAACTGAACTTTTTCTGACATTTCATTCACTAGATTTATAAATCTTGCAGTATTCTCATCATCAAGAGGGGCATCTACCTCATCTAATAAACAGAAAGGTGCTGGATTAATTGAAAACAATGAAAAAACTAGTGCCAAAGCTGTTAGAGCTTTTTCACCGCCTGAAAGTTGTGATAATTTTGTATTCTTTTTGCCAGGCAACCTAGCCATAAGCAACAAACCTGAATCTTCAGTCTTGTCTATAAGATCAAGTTTACAGAAACCCCCACCAAAAAGTTTAGGGAACATTTCTTCAAGGTGCTTATTTACAGAATTAAGACAATCATGAAATGATTTATTAGATTCACGGTCAATCTTTTTGATTGCTTCATCTAATTTATTTAGAGATACTTCTAGCTCTTCAATTTGTCCTGATAGAACTTCTTTTCTTTGAACTTCTGCTTCTAATGTTTCAGGTGCAGCGAAATTTATAGGACCAAGATTCATAATTCTTTTCTGGAGTTTTTCAAGATCTAATGCAATATCTGCCCTTTCTCCTTCAATATCTTTAATGTCTTCAAAACTGTTAAGTTTTTCTTGTTTTTCTTTTACTTCTATTTCAATGCTTCTCTTATTAAGTTCTTTTTCATTCCTTTGATGAACAATACGATCTTTTTCTGTTTCTAATTTTGTGATTTCTGATTCAAAGTTTCGAAGTTCTTCATTAGAAGAATCTTGGCTGGCCTTAAGTTCCATAACTTTCAATTCTTGGTTTTTTCTTAATTCAATAAAGCTTGTTAGTTCAGATTTCTCTTTATTGAGATCTTTTTTGAGAGCATCTATATCTGAAATGATTTGTTTATTTCTTGCTAAGAACTGTTTCTTTAGAGCATCAATTTTTTCTGAAGCATCACCACTCTGACCTTGTCCATGTTCATAGCCTTTCTGCCAAAAACTTTTAAAACTATCAGTTAAATTTTCTTCATCTTTGTTGGTTAATTTAGATTCAAGTCTAGCTAGTGCTTTTTTTGCATCTGTGTTGATCTGGTCCAGTATTTTTGCATCTAATTCATCTATTTTACTAGCCGACGATCCAAGCTCTTTTGATAAATCATCTAAATTTCCAAGATTTTTCTTTTCTTCATTAATAAGATCGTTAATTCGTATATTTACAGTTCTTTCTTTTTCTTCTATTAATGAGATTTTTGCTCCTGCTTCAAAAAAACTTCTTTGCTCTTCTTCAAGTTCCTTTAACCCTTCCATTAGTTTTGTCTTTACAACGTCCCTTTTTGCAACAAAATTTAATCTGTCACCATCTATTTTTTCTAGGTCTTTATCGATAGAATCATTTTCTTTTTGGGACTCATTCATTGATGTAAGCAAGGCTTTTAGATCATCATTCACTATGAATTTCTGAAATTCCTGCTCCTTGATTCGAAGTTTCTTATATCTTGATGTTAGATTTGCTTCTGCTTTTAATCTACGAATTGATCTTTTTACCTCATCCTCAAGATCTTTTAGCCTCGAAATATTTTCAGAGGTTCGTCTTATTCTGGATTCTGTTTCTCTTTTGCGTTCTTTGTATTTAGATATGCCTGCTGCTTCTTCCACATAACTTCTAAGCTCTTCTGGTTTTGCACCAACTAAACTTGATATTATCCCTTGTTCAATAATTGCATAACTATTTCCACCTAACCCTGTGCCAAGAAAAAGGTCTTGAACATCCCTTCTTCGCGCTACTGCATTGTTAATAAAATAGGTAGACTGGCCATCCCTCCCCATTTCTCTTTTAACGCTAACCTCATCAAACTTTAGATATTCTCCACCTAAGAAATTTTCTGAGTTATCGAATGAAAGTTCTACAGAGCAATGACTGACTGGTTTTCTTGAGTCAGAACCATTGAAGATAACATCTTGCAAACTTTCACTTCTCAAGCTCTTTGCTGAAAGTTCTCCTTTTACCCATTTGATGGCATCTATGATGTTCGATTTACCACATCCATTAGGGCCAACAATCCCACACATGATTCCTGGAAAATCAATCTCAATTGGGTCAACAAAACTTTTGAACCCTGCTAATTTTAAGCTTTTAAGTCTCATTTAGATTTTTTAATAGTATATGTGGTTACAAGCAATATAGATATAATTAAGATCATTAAAGGGACTAGAAATAACGTTTTATTATCCTTTAAATCAGTTTTTAATATCACATAATCGCCATATCGTTTTTCCATCAAGTCAAAAATTTCATCGTTTGTATTGCCTTCTCTTATAAGTTCAGCAATCTCCTCTTTTAGGTCTTTAGAAATAGGAGCATTTGAACTACTTATGTTGCCATAGGAACATTTTGGGCAACGAATATTATCAGATAAATAATTAAGTCTTTTTAACTCCTCAGCATTCAAATTTTCGTATAGGTTTTCAGCGCTAAGAGAAATAGGAAGTGAAAGAACTATCAACAACTTAAAAATATTGAGCAAATTTTTCATTCCAAACCTCCATATTCACTTCCCCTATCCTGTGACTAACAATTACTCCATCTATTACTAAGAAAGTCTCTGGTGCGCCAGTGACTCCTAATTTTAAAGAAAAATTTCCAGATAAATCATATATAGAGAAGCTATAAGGGTCTCCATTATCAATTAAATATTTTTCAGCATTAAAATCTTGATCTTTATAATTGATACCAACTAAATTTACGTCTTTTGATTCTGTTACCTTTTTAAGGAATGGATGCTCAACAAGACATGTTATGCACCAGCTTGCCCATACATTTAGAAGAACTTTGCCTTCGAGGAGAGATTCAACAGCAATCTTATTACCATTAAGATCATATAATTCCTCTGATATATAAAGTTTTTTGCCTTCTTGATTTTCAATAAGTGCTATCTCATTGGTTTGCATTAAAGATACGGTAAATGTGCTTATTAGAAAAACTAATAGAGCCATCATTAAAACTAAAAAAGATCTAGTAGCCATGTCTTCTTATTGTCCCATAAAGCATTGATAAGAGTAAGATAATCGATGAGATCCAGATCATCATAATCCCATAATTTATAGAAAATCTTATGGACCATGAACCATCTTGGTATCTGTCTCCTAGGACAATATGGTAATCCTTGATAATTGATGTTGAGATACCTGTTTCAGACGTGATAACACCACCAACTTTATAAACTCTTTTCTCCGATATCAGGCTTTTTTCATTGGTAGCTTCTCTAACTGAAAATCTAGCCACAACCGAATCAAAATTTTCTTTACCTTCTATATTAATTGAATTTAGTTTGAGAGTAGATCCTGAGAATTGCACCTGATCTCCAGGTTTAAGTTTTACATCTATGCTTTCAGAGTATTGATGGTTTGCAAGGACAGCTAAGGTAAGTATTACTACTGATAAATGACCTAAGACCTTATGCATGATTTTGATATTTTTGGTTTGTGCTAGCTCTATTAGTGCTCGTATCAATAAGATTACAAGAACTACAGAAACAAAAAGTAAACTCAAATTGATTGGACTTAGATCTGTAATAAATAAAACTAAAAAAATTAAAGCAAATAACCCTACAAGTAATAAAGTATTTTTCTTATTTGTTTTTAGATGGCTCAGAAACTGTTCGGCTAAGAAAAGGCCTATCAAAATGAAAACAAGGGGACTTATCAAGCTGGAAAAATAATCTGGACCTATGCTTAATTTTTGTTCGTAAAATACTTCTGTAACAATTGGATAAAGTGTGCCTAGAAAAACAATTAAAAGAATTACCAATAGAACAATATTGTTTAGTAGAAGTAAGTATTGCTTTGACATTAGTTCTGGCCAATTGCTTTTTAAAAGCACGCTTTTAGAAAAAAATAATCCTAGAGAGGAAAAAGCGAATAAGGCAAATAAACTTAGTAAAAAAACTCCCCTAGAAGGATCAGATGCAAAAGAATGCACACTATTTAAGATTCCAGATCTAACTATAAATGACCCCAAGATTGATAGGAGAAATGTGCTTATACCAAGAAATACCATCCAAGATAAAAGTATTTTATTCCTGCTATAAATCAATGAATGCGTAAAAGCTGTTCCTGCAAGCCAAGGCAATAAAACTATATTTTCTACAGGATCCCAGAACCAATAACCTCCCCAACCTAATTCATAATAAGCCCATATTGAACCCAATAGAATTGCGAGAGTAAGAGTAAACCAAGACATTCCAGCCCAAAATTTAAGCTTCTTAAATAGTTCTTTACCGAATCCTCTAAACATACCGGCAATCACAAGACTAAAAGTAATAGCATAAAGAACATAACCTGTAAAAAGTACAGGTGGATGAATTGCTAGCAGTGGATCTTGAAGCAAAGGATTAAGATCTGTTCCATTGTTAGGCTCTATATCAAAAGTTAAAAATGGGTTTGAAGTAAATATCTGAAATAATAAATAGAAGAATAGAATAAACGCTGCAGTTGCATTAGATAGAGGCATCCATTTTTCTTCCCAAAAAAACCAATTATTGAGCACCATGCAACCCGATAAGAGCAAAATCATAAGCAAAAATGAGCCTTCATGGGCTGACCAAAAAGCAGAAAATTTATAATACGTTGGTAATAAGTTACTGGAATTTTCGAAGACATAAATGAATGCAAAATTATCTTGTAAGAATTGAAAAGATAAATAAGCGCAAGCAATAAATAGCACTAAGAAATTTCCTAGAGTTAACTTACTTCCCAGATTTATAAATTTTTTATTTAGCGATGCATAAAATATAAAAGCGCATAGTAGAGCTGAAAAAGATAAAAGAATATTGCCAAAAAAATCCGGTTGAATATTAATCTTGCACCTCTAATGTCACGGGCATGTAGTTTTCATCATGTTTCGCAAGTATTTCAGATGCAATAAATTCATCTTTGTTAAGATATCCTGAAGCTACAACCCCACTATTTTCTTTGAAAAGATTTGGCAAAACACCTTTATAGGTAACCGAGATTTCATTTTCGAAATCAGTGACAGTAAAAATTACGTATAAATCATCAAGCATCTGCACACTTTTTTCTTTTACCATTCCACCTAATTTAAAATTTTCAAGATCTTGTATTCTGCTTTCTTTAACTTCTGTAGGTGTTAGATAAAGATCAATATTGTCTTCTAATGCTTTTAAGACAAAGAAAGTAATTGCTCCTATCGATAAAAGAAAGAAAACAATCAAATAGATCCTATTTAGTCTATTTTTCCTAATCATCCAAATCTTCCTGACAATTTTTTAGCATGTTTGTATACCTTATATATGAACTTAGGCATAAAACTAAAAGAAAAGAAATTGACAGAACGTAAGTAAATATTACTGTCTCTATGCTATCCATTGATTATTTCCCTCATCATAGCTGTCTTGCCAGTTCTATTTAGAATCTCATATTGAATATTTCTCGCAAAAATATGAAATGAAATGAAAAGTAGTGACACAAGCATTATTGGCAAGCCAATTAACATTTCTGAATCTATAGCACTGCCAGAAGTTGTGATGCTTGCATTCTGATGCAATGTATTCCACCAATTAACTGAAAACTTAATTATCGGAATATTTACAGCACCTATTATTGCAACAATACTAAGAATTTGATCAGCGGTTTGCCTGGAATTGAATGACGACCTAAGAGCTATTAGACCTATGTACTGAATTAAAAGGATGAATGTTGATGTTATTCTGGCATCCCAGACCCAGTAAGTCCCCCATGTAGGCTTACCCCATATTGAACCAGACAAAAGCACAATTGATGTATAAACAAGACCTATACTTACTGCAGCATTTAGGAATATTGCAGCTATCTTTGTTCTCCAGACAAGAAAAATAAAGCCGTTTATAGCCAAGAAGATGTATATAAGTTCAGACAAAATAGCTGAAGGCACATGAATAAATAAAATTCTATATATTTCATTTTGCTCAACATCTGCTGGTAAGACGTAAATAGCAAAATAAGCCGACATGATAAAGGCAGCTAAACCTATTAAGAATGATGGGAATGCTGTAACCCCACAGAACTTGTAAACTTTATTAATTAAAAAATATTTTGCTACGTATTTATACATTACTTACTCTGAATCTTTAATATTTGAATAATTGCATAATTAATGAATGTGGCTGAAAAGATGAAATAAGCCATTAAAAAATTTAAGTTTGGTACCAACTTGCTAGCAATAAATATCTCTTCAACAAGGATTATAAATGGTATTAAAAGCGGAATAATCAACAAGGCATTTAATGAGTTATTCCTTTTGATCGATATGGCACTACCTAAGTTAAAGAAAAAATATAAAGTGCTAAGCATCACAATATAAGCAAAGACAAGCTCTAGTAGGAAATTGTCATTGAATCCGTTTATAAGAAAGGCCAGTAAAGTCATTGGAAGGTAAACTAGAATTAGATTAGCAAGATACTTCGCAAATAAATAAGAAACTAAACTTTCAGTTTCGCATAACTTTTGCTCTATATAACCTGTTATATAGTCATCCTTGAACGTATTTTCCGAAATAATGAAGATCGTAATAAATGATGCAATAAATGAACTTACGTAGGTTAAGGTTTCATCGAAATCTAGAAGAAAAAATATTAAAAAGATAATGCCAAATATAGATAAGGGTAAATAAATATTTTTAGGTATCAGAAAAATTAAGCCAAATTCTCTTCTCAGATCTTTAAACATTTTTCTCCAATAAAATTTTATTGCTTGCTGATAAGCTTTCTTGATGGTTGGCCAAAATAATGCATCCTTGATTTCTGACATGCTTATCAAAAATGTTTTTTACTGCTTCAACCGATTCTGCATCTAGACCAGCAAATGGCTCATCTAATATCCAAGTTTTAGTATCTGCTGCAATAACTCTCAATAAAGCTGCTTTTCTTTTTTCTCCATATGAAAGATTAAAAAATTTCTGATTTTTAAATTTATTTAAACCAAATTCATCAAAAAGTTTTTTATTCATACTCAGACCCAGGATATTAAAATTCTCTCTAAGAGTAATTTCTTCAACAAAGCCATTTTTATGGCCCAAGTAAGATACTGAACTTCCAAACTCTTCCGAGAATGTGCGTGAATTAGATGGAATTAATCCTGCGATTATTTTTAATAAAGTGGATTTTCCCGATCCATTTGCCCCTCTAATCTCATAGATAGATTCAGCTTTAATTTCAAAGCTGATATCTGAGAAAAGCGTGCGACCGTCAATCTCATAATCTAAATTTGTGACTTTATAAAGAACCATTAAAAAAAACTTCAGGACTGCTATGAATTAATGACAAATGAATCCTGTTCATATGGTATTATTTTACCAGTAGAAGTCTATCAAAAGGAGTTTAAATGAGGGTTCTTATATTATTTTTTATAACATTATTTACATTAGCAGAAGATTATTTCCCAGGAGAGAATTGGGATTCAACAACAGTTGAAGAAGTTGGTCTTGATCAAAACAAGATTGATGAGTTATTTGAAATGACTTTTGAAGACGAGGCTACAATGAGTGCAATCCTCATCAAAGACGGTTATATCGTGCATGAACAGTATGCAGATGGTTTTGATCAGAACTCTTTTGGCACATCATGGTCAACTGCAAAAAGCTACTATGCAGCTCTAATTGGAATATCTCTTGATAGAGGAGAAATTGATAGCTTAGATGATCCTGTCAGTAAATACGTAGAGTCTTACCTTACTCCAGAAAAAGAAAACATAACTATTAGACAAATATTAAACATGACAAGTGGTCTCGAATTCCCTTCACATGAACATGAGATGATGTTTTTAGAAGCAGATCATGTTAAATACGCAGAAAAAGTAGGAGTTGAAAATCCTCCAGGAGAAGTATTTCAATACAACAATGTAAATTCCATGATGATTGGTGAAATCTTAAAAGGAGCTACAGGAAAAACAGCAAAAGTACTACTAGATGAACGTATCTTTAGCCAGATTGGTCTTGAAAACTATACAGCCTGGGAAGACAGTGCTGGAAATACTATGACCTACTGCTGTTTAGATATGTCCGCAAGGGATTACTCTAAATTCGGCTTGCTCTTTAACAGAGATGGAAGATGGGAAGATAAGCAAATCATTTCAAAAGACTACGTTGATGAATCACTGCAGCTTTACTGGGGAGCAACGCCTGATATGGGTTGGAGCCATAGTGACACTAGAGGTTATAGCTTGCAATGGTGGATATCAAAATACGATGATGATGCAAAAATTTATAACACCAGTGGTAAATTTGGCCAATTTATTTTTATTGATAAAGAGCGAGATGTCGTTTTTACCAGAATTACAAAATACCGACCATCGGAAGGTGATGTGCAAAAATGGGGAGCACTAGGTTATTTAAAATTCCTAGGCAGCATTAATAGAGCATTAGTGGTTTCAAGGTTCTTAATGGATATTGGTTTAATAAAACTAGATGATGGTAGTGTTTCTACTCCTTATACAACAGCTGATGGAGAATCAAAAGAATTCTACGAAAACTATGTAAAGATAATCGATAGAATGGCTGATCTAGAAAAAGATGATTAGGTTTTTACTGATATCTCTTTTTTCACTTTCCCTAAGTGCATCTGAAACAATAAATAAAGATGTTATTTCAGAATTAAATGAAATGATTATGGGTGACTCAGCTACCCAAGCTTTAATCGTATCTCATAATGGAAAAATTCTTCTTGAAGAATACGGAGAAGGTTATAAAAAAACTGACTTTGTAACATCGCAATCTATTGCAAAAGCTTTTTATGCAGTACTTTTTGGTGTTGCAATTGAAAAAGGATTATTGAAAGAGCTAGATGAACCAATTAAAAATTATTTACCTGCTTGGAAAAATGACAAAAGAGGTGCAATTACCATAAGAAACCTTCTTGAAATGAAATCTGGCTTATATAGAAGTGAATCATGGAATGAGGAAATGTTTCTCTCTAGAAATAATCTAGATTTTGCTTTAAACGTTGAATTAGTTAATGAGCCTGGTGAAATTTTTGAATACAATAATGTCAATACAGCTTTGCTTGGTCCTGTAATAGAGCAGATCTTCAATGCTTCACCTCATGAAGTTTTAAAGAAAGAAATTCTTCAGCCTCTAGGTATAACAGAATATGGACTTTGGAAAGATCATGCCTTAAATGATGTTACCTTCCATGGTATTGATATGGCACCAGTAGATTTTATTAAATTTGGTCAACTGTATGCTCAAAATGGCGTGTGGGAAGGCCAACAGATCATTAATAAGCAGTTTTTAGAAGAATCAATGCAGCCAATTTCAGAAGGGCCTGGTGAGTTTTATGGCATGCATACCTCAATAAGAAAAATTTCAGAAGATAAAAGACTTTTAGTAAAAGAGGGGTTTAATGGCCAGTATCTTTTTGTCATTCCAGAACATGATCTAGTTGCAGTCAAATTTACCAAGTATTTGCATAATAGAGATAACGGTTACGTCATAAGTTTAGGACCAATGGACTATTTATTGTGGCTTCCATTCTCATGGTTAAAAGCTATAGGTGAAGCATTTGCTGGTGATGGGGAGGCTAGTTCAGAAGAAACAAGTGATGGCGGAATTAATATGCCTGCCACAATGTCAGTGAAAGATAAGTTCAATTGTCCTAATACAACAACAGATAAATGCCCACCGGTCCAAAAAATGCAAGATTTAGTATTTGGGCTTGTTGAAGCCGAGGATTAATCCCAAGTTAAAACTACTTTGCCTGCTTTGCCTGAGTTAAGAAGGTCAAAGGCTGTTTCAAATTCTGAATAATGAAACTTGTGGGTAATTACCTTTTCAATATTGAGGCCTGAATCAATTAGAGCCATACCTTTGTACCAAGTTTCAAAAATTTCACGACCATATATTGTTTTTAAGTTCAAGGCTTTAAAGATTGCTTTTGATAAATCGAATTGAATTTTATCTTCTGGGAGACCGAGCAATGAAACATTACCACCCATAATCATTGCGCTCATCATTTGATCTATTGCTTGTTCTGAACCAGACATTTCTAAACCAATATCAAACCCTTCCTTTATACCCATTTCTGTCATTTTTTCTTCCAGACTTTCTTTCATAGGATTAAGAATTTCAATATCACAAACTTTTTTTGCAAGCTCTAACCTGTGATCATTTATATCAGTTAGTAGCACTTTTCTTGCTCCAACATATTTTGCTATAGCTGCTGACATGATGCCTATTGGCCCTGCCCCGGTTACTAAGACATCCTCTCCAACAAGATCATACGATAAAGTGGCGTGTACAGCATTTCCAAATGGATCCAAGATTGATCCTATTTGATCAGAAATGCTATCTGGCAAATTCACAACATTTTTTGCAGGCACTGAAATAAACTCTGCAAAGGCGCCATCTCTATCAACACCAATATTTACTGTTTCAGGGTCTAAATGCAGTTTACCCGCCTTGGCATTTCTACTATTTTGTCCGGTTATATGAGATTCAGCTGATACTCGATCACCTATTTGGAAATTTTTAACGTTGGAGCCAACTTCAAAAACTTCGCCCATAAACTCATGGCCTACTGTCATTGGGGTTTTAATTGTGCTACTTGCCCATTTATCCCAGTTCCAAATATGTAGGTCTGTCCCACAAATTGCTGTAGTTTTAACTTTTATGAGAACGTCTTCGTTCCCGATTTTAGGGACATCAACATCTGAAAGGACTAACCCCACTTCATCTTTTGCTTTTACTAGTGCTTTCATATAACTTTTAGTGACTTTCCTACCTCCTCAAATATTTCTATTGCTTTATCTAACTGGTTTTTTGTATGTTCGCTTGTTAATTGTAGCCTAATCCTTGCCTGTCCTTTTGGGACAACTGGGTAAAAGAAACCAACGGCATAAAGTCCTTTTTCTAGTAAAGCTGCTGACATCTTTTGAGCTATTTCAGCGTCGCCAAGCATTATTGGGGTTATGGGGTGCGATTCTCCTTTGAGCGTAAACCCTAGCTCATTCATTTTCTCACGAAAATAAAGTGTATTTTCTTTTATACGTGCTCTTCTATCAGGCTCATTTTCAACAATTTCTAAAGCTTGGAGCGTTGCTTTAACAATTGATGGTGACAGTGCATTTGAGAATAAATATGGCCTAGATCTTTGTTTTAGCAACTGAACTACATTTTCCTTTGCACAGATAAATCCACCAGATGCTCCTCCTAGTGCTTTGCCCAGTGTACCGGTTAAGATATCAACCTTCCCTTCAACACCAAAATGCTCTGGCGTGCCCTTACCGTTCTCACCAACAAAGCCTGTTGCATGGCAATCATCGACCATAACAAGAGCATCATACTTTTCAGCTAACTCACAAATTTTATCTAATTTTGCGTACGTCCCATCCATGGAAAAAACTCCGTCTGTCGCAATCACAATGTGTCGTGCTTTATTTTCTGTAGCTTGTTGTAAGCACTGTTCAAGACTACTCATATCACTATGCTTATACCTATATCTTTCGGCTTTGCATAACCTGATCCCATCAATTATTGAAGCATGATTGAGAGAATCACTAATAATTGCGTCCTCCTTGCCAAATAGTGGCTCAAACAGGCCTCCATTTGCATCAAAACAAGCAACATAAAGTATTGAATCTTCAAAGCCTAAGAATTCGCTTAATTTCTTCTCGAGCTCTCGGTGTACATTATTGGTGCCACAAATAAACCTAACAGAAGCCATACCAAAACCATCATCCTCAAGTGATTCAGCAGCAGCTTTTTTCACTAAATGGTTATTAGCAAGACCCAAATAATCATTGGCACAAAAATTAAGAACATCTTTGCCGTCTGTTAATTTGATTGATGCTTGTTGGGGTGTGGCAATAAGTCGCTCACTCTTAAAAAGATTGTCTTCAACTATTTGAGAAACTTCATTATCTATAAGATTGTAAAAACTTTTACTCACAATATGATTATAATAGAATCCATTATTATCTTATGCATAAAAGAACAAAAATTATTGCGACTATCGGACCTGCATCTAAATCTTTAGAAGTCATTCATAAACTCTATCAAAATGGCATGAATGTAGTGCGAGTGAATATGTCGCATGCATCGGTACAAGATCTCAATGACATTTCTCAGATAGTTTCAGAATTGAATAAAAAAATTAAATCTTCAATTGGTCTTATGATTGACACCCAAGGGCCAGAAATTAGAACATCTAATTTTAAAGGCTCTATCACCCTAAAGAAAGGTGATGTTGTTACCCTTTGTAGCAAAAATAAAAACAATAAATCCAAAGAAGTGTTTGTAGAAAATTTAAGTTATGTGAAGGGTTTGAAATTAGGTGGCAAGATCTCACTAGATAACGGACAAATTGATTTAAAAATAAAAAAAATAGCTAAGGAAAGAATTGATTGTAGCGTTTTAGATGCTGGGGTAATAGCCGGTAAAAAACATGTTAATTTTCCAGGAGCTACTGTAAAACTTCCTACACTTACCGCTAAAGATAAAAAGGATATAAAAGAAGGCTTAAAATGTGGGGTAGATTTTATTGCATTATCCTTTGCTAGAACAGATAAAGATTTAAAAGAACTTACATCTCTGCTCAAAAGAGCAAAAAATAAACCAGAAATTTTTGCAAAAATTGAAGAACAGCAAGGTATGGATAATATCGATGAAATTACGAAGCATTCAGATGGCCTACTTGTAGCTAGAGGTGATTTGGGTATTGAAACTGACATAACTAACCTACCTTATGTGCAAAGAAAAATGGTTAGAGTTGCATTGCAAGCAGGCAAAAAATGTATAGTTGCTACTCAATTGCTTGAATCTATGATTACAAATCCACATCCAACCAGAGCTGAAGTTTCAGATGTGGCAAATGCAGTATATGAAGGTGCAGATGCTCTGATGCTATCTGCAGAGACTACTGTTGGTGACTTTCCAATTAAATGTGTGAAATACGTAAGTGATATTGCAAAAAATGCTGAGAGATCTGAAACATTACATTTTGAAAATAATGTTAAACATATGAGTGACTGGCATACACTTGCTTCAACTTCTGTAAAACTTGCAAAAAGGATTGATGCTGATGCAATAGTTGTTCTGACAAGAAGTGGTTTTACTGCAAAATTAATTTCTTCTGCCAGACCGAGAGTACCGGTGTTTGCTTTCACAAATGATAGGTCTACTCAAAATAAACTATCAATGGCATCTTCTTTAGAAAACATATACTTAAATTTTAAAAGAGATCACGAAAAAACAATTGCTGATGCTTTTAATATTCTTAAGAATGATTACAAATTGAGAGGGAAGAAAAAATTTATTGTTATTTCAGGGGTATTTTCTGATGAATATGCCGATGCTATACAAATCAGATTTCTTAAATAATGCTATTTAATAACTTACCTAAAGAAACACCTTTTGAACTATTCCATGATTATTACGCCAGAGCTGAAGAGCATGGCGATAAGTTTGCAGAAGCAGGCTGTATCAGTTCTGTTGATCAAGAAAACCAGCCTCACTCAAGGTTTGTAAATTTTAAATATTTTTTTGAAGATAATTTAGTTTTTTTTAGTAACTATAAAAGCCATAAAGCCAAACACTTTGAAGCAAATAACAAAGTGAGCGTTAATTTCTGGTGGCCCAACCTAGAGGTACAAGTAAGAATTGAAGGCATTATCAGCAAATGTGCAGAGAAGTTCTCTGATGAACACTTCCAAGGCAGAGAACCAAGCAAAAATATTGCCGCAATTATTTCTGAGCAATCAGAAGAAATTGAATCGTATGAATTGCTCAAAGAAAAATACGAAGCAATGAAAGACAGAATAGAGAATGGTGCTCATATCGAGTCAAGACCAGAAAATTGGGGTGGCTACCAAATAAAGGTAGATTTTTTTGAGTTTTGGGAAGCTAATGATGATCGCTTAAACTATCGAGAGTGTTATAAGAAAAGCGACTACTCTTGGCAAAAATATTTTCTTCAATCTTGAACGTACTCAAGGCTAATAAGTAATTCTGGGTTTATCCTGTTCTCATTTAAGAACACCTCCCAGTGCAGATGTGGCCCTGTAACCCTTCCTGTCATGCCTACCAAACCAATAACAGTACCTGCTTCAATTACATCTTCTGGTTTAACTAAAATTTCACTCATATGGGAATAAGCAGTAAACAATCCTCCACCATGATCAAGGATAACTTTGTTGCCGCCATAGAAATGTTTCTCTGCTAAAACTACTTTGCCAGTTTTTGGTGCAAAAATTTCTCGTCCTACTGCTCCCCTTAAATCAAGTGCCATATGAGGCGATCTTTCATTATTATTAATGAATCTTCGCTTGCCGTAAGCACTTGTTATTACAGACTCTATAGGTGATTGAAACTCAAAGCTATTATCAAATTGTTTGGTTTTGTTTTTAATAATTTTTTTGACCTTTAAGTATTCAGCTGAGGCTCTCTTTTGGTCTTTAATCTTGGGTGAAACAAGATTCTGATCTGTTATTTCAATTCTTGATTCACCAAAATCTTTGCGCAAAATAAACAACTCATAATCACCTAACCTTTGCACAGTATCTTCATTGACATACGGCAAACCATAAACCAATAGTTGTTTATTTTTTCTATTAATCAAATAACCATTCATGCCTGCTTTTTCAGGCTCCAGAAGAATAAAAGATCCAGAATCAGCAACAATAGAGTTTGAGATATTCTCAATATAATTATTATTACAAGCTGATAAAAAGAAAATACAGACTAAAAATATTCTCATTAAACTAGTATGAGCATGTCTTAGTATCTTATGCAATAAAATATTAATTAACTATTGGCGGAGAGAGAGGGATTCGAATCCCACTTATGACTAGCCATC
>CENU01002100.1_pt1 | contig 23097 bp, 28 predicted proteins | sample 361331 | NCBI WGS metagenome assembly CENU01 (sample SAMEA2619766, study PRJEB7988) | marine metagenome | isolation source: saline water (ENVO:00002010), including | reverse complement strand
TATTTACCTTCATCTCCGCAAGCTCAAAAATTATATAATGCAATAGAGGAAGCACGTATAGAAGCTGTTGGTGCAATTGATATGCCTGGATGCGCGAGTAATTTAAATGCTAGGAACATTGCAAGCTATAGGAACTCAACTTTAAATAATATAACTCAAAAAGATGAAGCCCCAATAGCTGAAGCGATTAGCCTAATCATAAGAGAAAAACTTACAGGGTTTGCTCCCCCTCACAATACCAGTAAATTTGTTGATCTATGGCGTCCTCATATAAATGATAAAGCACTAAATGAGCTTGATAAACTGAAGGACTCAATACTTGATCAAGATGCATTCGCAAGTAAAATCCCAGAGCTTCTGAATGCATTAGATATTGCAACTACTTTAGGAGAAGGAGATCCCTCATCATCCAAAGATGAAACGGGTGAGAGTGATGTTGAAGGTTCAGAGCATGAAAATACAGAGCTAAGTGATGAATTTGATCCGGATGAAACTGAAATGTTAGATGAAGAAATTACTGACGATCTTATTGATCTCGATGATCTAGAAGGTGTTGAAGATGAAGGTGAGGATAGTTCAGCTCCTGATAACCGCGGTGAAATTGAAGAAACCAAGCAAAATACACGCCAGCCACCGTACAAAGTTTATACAACTGAGTACGATGAAATTATATCTGCCGAGGAGATTGCTGACATAGATGAACTGGATAGGTTAAGAAACTACCTTGATAAACAAATCTCGAACTTACAGGGTGTTGTCGCAAGGCTTGCAAATAAATTACAAAGAAAATTAATGGCTCAACAAAATCGATCGTGGGATTTTGATCTTGAAGAAGGAATATTAGACACAGCAAGGCTTGTCAGAGTAGTCACAGATCCAATGCACCCTCTATCGTTCAAAATGGAAAGAGATACTGATTTTAGAGATACAGTTGTCACATTATTGATAGATAATTCTGGTTCTATGAGAGGAAGGCCAATCATGGTGGCAGCAACATGCGCTGACATACTTACAAGAACTCTTGAAAGATGTGGTGTTAAAGCAGAAGTTCTAGGTTTTACCACTAAAGCATGGAAAGGCGGTCAATCAAGAGAACTATGGACCAACTCTGGTAAGCCAATGAGGCCCGGAAGACTAAATGATTTAAGACATATTATTTATAAATCTGCAGACGCACCATGGAGAAGATCAAAAAGAAACCTAGGTCTTATGATGAAAGAGGGTATTCTGAAGGAAAATATTGATGGCGAAGCTCTTGAATGGGCTTATGAGAGAATACAGAAAAGGCAGGAGCAAAGAAAGATTATGATGGTTATTTCTGATGGTGCGCCAGTTGATGACTCTTCTTTATCTGTGAATTCAGGAAATTACCTCGAATTACATCTAAAAAAAGTAATAAATAAAATAGAAACAGACAAAGATATTGAGCTAATAGCGATCGGCATCGGTCATGATGTCACAAGATACTACAAAAGAGCTGTGACTATTATTGATGTTGAAGAATTAGGTGGGGCAATGACAGAAAAATTAGCCGAATTATTTGATGAAAAAGAAAATTAATAACATCTAATTTGATTTGTAGCTAATAACATAAAATATCCTAAATGGTATCAACAGCATAATTGCGACGAATAGTTTTACAATTAAATCACCAATAGCCCACATTCCCCATCTAGGAATTTCTATATGATTCAGAAAAGTGTATATTTGTTCAGTTGCAAAAGAATCACTATATCCAAGGAATGAAAAATTCATTGAAAAGGCTATACTAAAAAATAAGGTTGTATCCAGCAATGAACCGAATGCAGATGAAATTATAGGAGCTTTCCACCAGGTTTGCTTTATATATCTTCTAAAGATATATATATCTAGAATTTGGGAAGCTAAGAATGCTGTTCCAGATGCAATTGCTATTCTTGGTGTTGCAAATAAAATAGATAACAAAACAGCAAATGTAAATCCTACATAAACCACCCTCTTAGCTATTTTAGGACCACAATATCTATTCGTTAAATCTGTTACAAAGAAAGCAATTGGATATGTAAATGCAGCCCAAGTTAACAAATCTTGTAACCCAAATAATTGAACTGGATATTGTACTAAGATATTGGAAACTAGGACAATGACAACCATACAGGTTGCTAAATATATCAAATTACGATCTAACATTGAGATTATTCAGAAGGTGTATTGACGACCTTTGCTAAACGTTTTTTTATTGTCTGAGCTTTTGGAGATAAATTGCTAGAAGACTCTTTGATTAGGTATTCGTCTATACCTCCTCTGTGTTCCACTGTTCTGAGAGCTTTTGAAGATATCTTTAAATAAACTTTTTCGTCTAACAAACTACTGTGAAGTGTAACCTGATGCAAATTAGGTAAAAACTTCCTACGGTTTTTATTATTTGCATGGCTAACATTATTTCCAGACATTACCGCCTTACCTGTTAATTCACACTTTCTTGACATTAATATACTCCAATATATAAATATGTGATTTTATACTCTCTTGCCATCAAACAGTCAACTTCAATGTTAATTAAATTCGAAAAGACTAAAATTATTATCAAATGATCCCTGTAGTCATAATTATTTTACTAATTTGATATAAGATTAATTCCAATGATCAAACAAATCTATAAATTACGAAATTCATTTTTACTCACAATTGCGAGTGTGTTTGTGTTTGATCTAATCACATGTGATGTATACTCATCATCACTGAATAATCAAATTAATTATGATATAAATGACAGATATTCCATTGATGAACAATTAAATCTTACTTATGACATAAAATCGCTCGGACTTAAAATTGCTAAGCTAGATTTTGAGGTTAATTTTAATAAAGCACAATACTTTTCTAATACAGTAATTGAAACTCAAGGAATAGGAGATTTTTTTTCTAGTTCTATCTGGACATTTTCAGCTCGAGGAGTATTGAAAAATGACAACATCCAACCAAAATTTTATAATAACCATATCGAAACGAAAAAAGGGGTTGGTCATGTCAGTATAGTCTACAACAATGGTAAGCAAAATATTTTAACTAGACCTATTCTAAGTGAAGAAAAATATAAAACATTAATGAATAATATTGACAATGACGTTATTGACCCAATTTCAACATTACTTGAAATATCAATGTATCACCCAAAAGATATTTGCACTGGCTATTGGGAAATAACTGATGGCAGAAGAATATTTTCGATAGAATTTGATAAATCTAAAATTGATGATAGTAATCTGTGTTACGTGACCTATAAACCCCTTATAGGTTTCACTGACAAAGAAATGGAGAAGCATAGAAATGCACCTACACCTCCATTTCAAGTAAATTTTGTTAAAATAACACTCAAGGATAAATATGTATTTTTAATACCTAAAAGTTTGTCAACCACTGAAGGTGCATCGGGTTCTATTGATCTAACATCTATTAAAATTAATGGCGAATTCGTGAATTTAAACTAAATTAGTATGTACTCAATAAAAATAATATACTAAATCTAGTACAGAACAAAAAATGAATTTGTAATTATTACTGATTCGGACATGTTTTGTTCTTTTAGTGTTCTCTTTTTTTAAATAATGCATTAACAATTAGTTATGTCTTTAAATTCAAAACAAAAAATTAGTGCAATTCTTGGTCCTACTAATACCGGCAAAACTCATAAAGCATTAGAGATTATGTTGAAACATAACTCTGGCATGATCGGTGTACCACTCAGACTATTAGCACGTGAATTATATGATAAAATATCTAATAAAATTGGAAAGCAATATGTAGCCCTTATCACTGGGGAAGAAAAAAATATTCCAAAGTTTCCGAAATACTATATTTGCACTGTTGAGGCTATGCCAACAGATATAGCAGTTGATATTATGATTATAGATGAAGTTCAGCTGGCAAATGATATTGAGAGAGGTCATATATTTACTAAAAGAATATTTGAGTCTAGAGGAAAGCTTGAAACATTATTTCTTGGGTCAGACACTATTGAAAAGATATTAAAGAAGATTATTCCAGAAATTGATATACTCAAACAAAGCAGATTTTCATCATTGTCCTATGAAACTTCAAAAAAAATTTCTCGTTTAAGAAAAAAAACTGCAATCATTGCTTTTTCAATTAATAGAGTCTACGAGATTGCAGATTTTGTTCGACAACAAAACGGAGGCGCAGCTGTTGTTCTGGGAGCTCTATCACCAAGAACAAGAAATGCTCAAGTAGAATTATATCAATCAGGACAAGCCGACTACTTAGTTGCTACAGACGCAATAGGAATGGGACTTAATATGGATATTGACCATATAGCTTTCGACTCTGTTAAAAAGTTTGATGGAAACAAATACCGATATCTATACCCACATGAAATTGGTCAAATTGCAGGCCGAGCCGGAAGATATATGAACAACGGAACCTTCTGCATGACATACCCGAATGAAGAATTAGATGCTAATTTAGTATCTGCCATCCAAAATCATAAATTTTTAGAAATAGATAATATCAAATGGAGGAATAGTAATTTAGATTTTAGATCTATAAAATCAATTCTGGATAGCTTATCCATGAAACCAAAAATACAATTTCTAAAATTAGCAAAACCTGGAGAAGATCAACAAACTCTAGAATTTATTCATGACAACCAATTACTTAACGATCGCTCCCTAACCATCGATGAATTAAGACTGCTTTGGGATTTGTGTCAAATCCCAGATTATAGACAAACTGGCATTGAAAACCATACTAAAATTGCACTTAAAATATTTAGAGATATAACAGAATCTAATGGCTATATTGATCCTGAATGGTTTGAGAATGAAGTAAATGGATGTGCCAAATTTCATGGCGATATTGACATCTTATCCAATAAAATATCCTTCATAAGAACATGTAATTTTATTGCAAATAAAAAAGATTGGATCAGAGACTCAGATTATTGGCAAAAAATAACAAGAAGTATTGAAGACAAATTATCCGATAAATTACATGAAAGACTTATGCAGAGATTTATCGACAAAAGAAATAGTATTCTAATAAATTACACTGATATTAAAAATATCGAGATGGATGCAAAAAATAAGATACACGTCGGAAGTCTCCAAATAGGTACAATTAATGGATTAAGATTCAAGCATCAATCTACTGCAAATCTCAATAAGTTCGCAAAAAATAAACTTAACAAAATAATCATCTCTAAACTTGATCAGGTTGGTAGAGATATATTAGCTACAGATATGGAATTATTTCATATATCTTATGATAATAAAATTCTTTGGAATGATAATCCAATTGCAGAATTACGTCACAATCCAGACTCAATTATTCCATATGTATTTCTCCTTTGTGATGATAATCTCTCAATTACACTAAAAAAGAGACTAAATAATAAGCTTAACAACTGGCTTGCTTATTATTTAAAGAAGACACTGCCTGGAATAATTAAATTGAATAATAAGAAACTAAAATCTCCCCTTTCAGCAATTCAATTTTCCCTAATTGAGGGCATAGGTGTTGTCAAGAGATCTGAGTTAGGACTAGATTATGATCGACTGACAAAAGATGAGAAGAAAGAAATACGATCCTACGGTTTATTTATCGGACAAGAATATATTTATTTAAAAAATATTTTTGATGAGAACGCCCACTCACTCAGGGTCCTATTGTTAAAAATAAAAAAAAATGACATTGAAGACTTTAGCAACTATTCAAGTGTTGAAATTACTAAAAAAAATAAAATCCATCCAATTTATTCTGATCTTGGATATTGCTATGTGAATCATAAGTATATTAGGCCTGATTTAATTGAAAATCTATTTGAACATATTAGGGCAAATAGAGTGACAGGTGCTTCCCATAAACTAGAAATAACACCTCAACTTATTGATAAAATTAAATTAACAAAAACACTCATTGAAAAAATATTAATCGAACTAGATTATGTATGCGTCAAAGACAAAAAAAATGAAGATATAAAATATTGGATTAGAAGAAAAAAAAACAAAAGTATTGTTAATGATAATTCAAAAAATGACAATAATCCATTCTCAATATTAAAGAATTTTAAGAATGCTTCAAATTTGTAAATTTTTCTGATATAAGTATACACCTCAAGAACGAAAATAAAGTAATTTTATATAAGAAGGTCATTCATGACATATGTAGTAAATCAAGCTTGTATTAAATGTAAATTTACAGACTGCGTGGAAGTATGTCCTGTGGATTGTTTTTATGAAGGTGAGAATATGTTAGTAATACATCCTGACGAATGCATCGACTGCGGCGTCTGTGAGCCTGAGTGTCCTATTGAAGCTATTCAACCAGACACAGATCCAGGTGCAGAAGATTTCCTTGAGTTGAATAGAAAATACTCATCAATATGGCCCAACATAACAATTAAAAAAGATCCACCATCAGACGCAGAACTTTACCAAGGAAAACAAGATAAGTTAAAAAATTACTTTTCAGAAAAACCTGGTGAAGGGGATTGATAAAAGGAAAAATTTAATGGCAGACATAAAAAAAAATAAAAAGTATAAAATAAACGAATATGTAGTATATCCATCTCACGGGGTCGGAAAAATAACAGATATCTTAGAGCAAGAATTTGCTGGAATGAAACTTGAGCTATATGTCATTTATTTTGAAGAAGATAAAATGACACTTAGGGTTCCGATCAGTAAGGTCGAGTCCACTGGTATGAGAGCTATCTCTGATACAAATTTAATTGATGAAGCATTCACTATATTAAAGAGTAACGCAAAAACAAAAAAAACTATGTGGAGTCGAAGAGCGCAAGAATATGAAACAAAAATTAATTCTGGTGATATAATCTCCCTCTCAGAAGTAGTAAGGGATCTTCACAGGAACCCAAGTCAGTCGGAACAATCGTACTCTGAAAGACAACTTTATGAGCAGGCACTGGACAGACTTGCAAAAGAAGTTTCACGATCAAAAGGAATTAATGAAGTTGATGCGATCACAAATATAGAAAATCAATTAGCAAAGAACGGCAGAAATGCAGCAGCTATCGCTGCAGTAAGCTAATCTATTATTGTGAAATAATTTTATATCTAAATGAGTGATTTAATTAATATTGATATCTTGGGTGGTGACTATGAATTCACGCTTGAAGTATCTGGTATTAGGGATGAATTCAAATTTAACTACATACCTTCAAACCTACCTGATATTTATAAAAAGATACTAAATCATCAACCTTTCTCCGTATCTGAGTTTTCATTATCTAATTATACAATGATGCTTGATAGAAATATCGCTGACATGTGTGCAATTCCAGTATTTGTTAATAGAGGTTTTAGACACAGCATAATTTGGGTAAGAAAAGATAGTGAGATAGAATCAATAGAACAGTTAAAGAGTCTCAAAGTGGGAATCAAAGATTACTCGCAAACAGCCGCTGTTTGGTTAAGAGGGATACTCAGTGAAGAATATAATATACATTGGAGTGAAATAGACTGGTATGCAAATAAAGATCAAAGATTTGATGCACCAAAGGAGGCAAATCTTAAACTAGTTGATAATGATCCTGAAAAAATGGTAATTAACGGTGAACTAGATGTATATATAGCACCAAAACCGATGGACATTCAAAAAACACTAGACCAAAGAGAGTTAAAACCTCTAATAACTAATTCTATTGAGGTTGAAAGTGAATATTTTAAAAAAACAGGTATTTACCCAATAAACCATTGTGTTATGATTCACAAAAATACATATAAAAAATATCCTAATATAGCTTATCCCTTATTTTTAGCCTACAGCGAAAGTAAGAAAAAGGCCCTCAAACGCAAATTAGGCTCCACATTATTACCTTGGTCCGATAAGCAATGGGAAAATATAATGGAAGTGTTCAATAATGACCCACACCCACATGGATTAGTGGAAGAAAATTATAGAAATGTCAGTAAACTAGTTGATTATTTATTTGAACAAAAGCTAATAAAACAAAAACCAAATATTGAAAAATTATTTATTGAAGGCTCCCTAAACTGGCATGAATCTTAATAACTAAAGTTTAAATAATCTCTAGCTTTTGATGAGGACTTTGAGGTAAAACAACATCAATCCTATCACTTGGTTTTACAATACCTCCTTCCAAAACTGTTGTCATTATCCCCGTCTTTATGATTAGATTACCATCTACATCTTTAGCAATCATTTTTTTCAGCAAACCAGATTTAAAATCCTCAATTTGCTTACAAGGCTCCCGAAGCCCTTTAACTTCGAGTATGACCTTACTTCCAATAACAATTTGTGAATCAAGTGGAAGATTAATAAGGTCTAAACCCGAAGTGGTTATATTTTCACCAAGGTCTCCTGGATTGAGCTCATAGCCATATTTATTCATTTCATTTAATAACTCTATTGATATGAGATGTACTTGTCTTAAATTTAACTGCATAGGATTCTTTTTCACTCTCGAACGATGCTTGACATACTTTCCTGAATGAGCGTCACCATTTATACCAAAATTTTTTATAAGCTCAATTTCATCTCTTTTTTCTTTTGAGAATGAATGAGTATCTTTTGAGCTTACCGCGTTTACAAATCCTGATATTGAGTTCATATTTTAAATCTCGTAATGTAATAAGTATATTTTTTGCCTATTAGAGAAACTCCTTCATTTCTCATGAACCTTGATTATGTCAAAAATTTACTTTTGTATTCATGGGTATATACCCAATAATCTGATTGAAAAATAAATTTTTCTGCCAATGCTAACAAAAGTTGGATACTTCCCAAGAATAGTCCCGAAATATTTGAAACAACTATTCTTTTGAAATATTTGTAGCCCCGGTCTCAAAGCCAATGACTTGTCCGTCTTTGAATGTGTAAACACCCATTACAGCTTGTTGATTGCCATCACTAAAAGTCACAAAAGCATGCTCAATACCAATTTCATCATTTTCGTAAATAATTCTAACTTTCTCACGGTTTATATCATCGCTCATTGCCCAGCCAATCACATCCTGCTTACCCAAAACTGCTCCATTGGAATGCATTGTAAACTGATAATCATCGTGCAGCAACTCGTCCATAGCTGCTTCATTTTTTTGATCAATTGCTTTACCTAATTTTTCTATTATTGACATAATGTTTCCTTTCAATTCATTTGATACCAATATTTAAGTGTATCTTATTACAAAAACTTTACAATAGAGAGAATTCCTTAACCCTTTCAAATGAAAAATGGTCAGCAACATCAGTTCTGGCATAATGGACATCATCGACAATTCCATCTTCATTTATCAAAACATCAGCAACTGCAATGTCTAAGTGACCCTTTATAGTTAAAGGAATATAACCTCTCATTATTGCAGGAAATATCTTATGGATCTTCAATAATGTGACTGCAAGCAATTTAGTAAATGATCTTTGTATATTATACTTCTTGAAATATATGAACTCTTCATCAGCTAATATAATAAATGGAAGCTGACCATGCTTTTTCATATACTTTTCTAAATTATCCACCGGTGAGTGAAAAATCCCAATATGAGTGAAATTATCTCCAAATTCACTAAATCTTTTTTGTAGCTCGTTTATTCTCAGATTACAAAAAGAGCATCCCGCGACACGATAGAATGTCAGTAATACTCTTTTACCTCTTACATCTGATAATTTAAATTCTGTCCCGTCATATTTTGGTAGCACTATTTCTTCTAATCGATCTCCTTTTTTTATACGCATTATTTTATCCTTCATGATTTAATATTTTTTTAGATTATATTCGATAAACATGCCAATAATAATACATAATCGATATTAATACATTTTATGACATAAAATTAATGTTTAGTGATAACAGTTTTATTTTCGAATTAGTCCAGAAAAGCCTGTAGACCCAGAAATAAACATTCGTTATTATCAATCATGTGGGGGCGTAGCTCAGTAGGATAGAGCACCAGATTCCTAATCTGGGGGTCACAGGTTCAAATCCTGTCGTCCTCACCATTATATAAAGTTATGAGTTTAATTTTACCCACTTTATGCAATCTTCAAGACGATCATCCCCCCAGAAGACTTCCCCCTCAAAAATAAAAGTGGGACTTCCAAAAACACCCAAGCTATATGCCTTTTCGGTATTTTCTAGGTATTTATTTTCTATCTCTGTAGATTGTGCTTGAGCTATAACTTTATCTTTATTTAATTTTAATTCTTGTAAAATCTCAGAGAGATTAGGTTCTGTTGCTGGCTCTTTTCCTTGTTCAAACCACCTTTTGTATGTGGATATGACATAATCTATACCCCATCCCTCATTTACACCTAAAACAGCTAATTTATTTGCTAGATCAAATTCAGTAAGTGGATAAGGAGCAGGTATCTTTGGATTAAAACCATAAAAACCAGCTCTTCTCTCAATGTCTCTCCACATGTAGTCTGATTTAATTTTCTTTGCAGGTGGGGTAAAGGGAATGTTATCCATATCCATCATTATTTTTCGAACACTAAATGGATACCAATTAAATGTAAGTCCTTCTTGTGTGGATACTTCATTTAATCTACTTATAGTTAAGTAGGTGTAAGTGCTTCCAATTGAGAACCAAAAATCAATACTTTTCATGATGGTAATTTATTTCCAATTATTGCAGATAATACCTTTGGTGGGGATAGAGGAAGTGTTTCAAACCTCACGCCTATTGCATCATTGATGGCATTTGCAATTGCAGCTGTTGGTGGAATTATTGGGACTTCACCAATTCCTCTGACACCATATGGATGGTATGGATTTGGAACCTCTACTATCTCAACATCTAAAAATGAAGCATCTGAGGCAACAGGCACCCTATAATCTAGAAATCCAGGATTTTGAAGTCTGCCATCTTTTCCATAAATACATTCCTCATTCAATGCCCATCCGATACCCTGAACTGTAGCACCTGCTAATAGATGTTTTTTTTCTGAGCTATTACTGAGTAAAGATGACAATTCATCAATTGTTGATGGAGCATGAAAGTCCATAATCATACCATTTTTATTTCCTACATAATTAATTTAATACGAAAAAAAAATTGTTGCAAAAAATTAATTAATAAATTGATTAAACTAAACACAATCGCTAATAATAAATTAAATTTACATCTTATAAATAATACCTTAGTAAGATGGTTAATAAATCCTCTTCAACCTTGAGTTAAATAATTAGAAACTTCATACAATGGATCTCAGAAATATAGCAATTATTGCACATGTCGATCATGGTAAAACAACACTCATCGATAAATTATTATCACAGTCGGGAGCTTTCAGGGAAAATCAGAAGGTTGCGGAAAGAATAATGGACTCTAATGACTTAGAAAAAGAAAGAGGAATAACAATATTAGCAAAGTGTACCTCCGTTGTGTGGGATGAAGTCCGAATAAATATTATTGATACTCCCGGGCATGCTGATTTTGGTGGAGAAGTTGAAAGAATCCTTAGCATGGTTGATAGTGCTATTCTTCTTGTTGATGCAGCTGAAGGTCCAATGCCGCAGACAAAGTTTGTATTAGCAAAGGCACTCCAAATTGGATTAAGACCTATGGTTGTAATAAACAAAGTTGATAAAAATGACTCCCGAGCTGATGAGGTCGTAAATGAAATTTTCGATCTGTTTGCTGTATTAGATGCTGACGAGCATCAACTTGATTTTCCAATCTTGTATGGTTCGGGAAGAGATGGCTGGGTAACAAATGATTTAAAAATTAAAAATGATAATTTAAACCCATTATTTGATTTGATAATCAAACATACCCCTCCACCAAAGGTTCAGGATGGGGAATTTAAAATGCTTGGGACAATCTTAGGTAACGATCCTTATTTAGGTAGATTAATTACAGGAAAAGTTTTTTCTGGAGAAGTAACTACAAACCAGCAAATAAAAGTATTAAGCCATGATGGTAATTTAATTGAGACTGGTAGGATTACAAAAATTTTAGCATTTAGGGGTACTGAAAGAGCTGGAATTGAAAAAGGAACATCAGGGGATATCATCTCGATTGCGGGATTAACAAAAGGAACAGTTGCAGATACATTTTGTGCGCTTGAAAATAACATGGTTTTACATGCGCAACCAATTGATCCACCAACTGTACAAATGGCATTTAGTGTAAATGATAGTCCCTTAGCTGGGACAGAGGGAGATAAGGTTACCGGTAGAATGATTGGAGATAGATTAATGAAAGAAGGGGAAGGAAATATTACTCTTCAAATCCAAAAATCACAAAATGATAGTGGTTATCTCGTCTCAGGAAGAGGAGAATTGCAATTATCAGTCCTTATTGAAACTATGAGAAGAGAGGGCTATGAATTGAGTGTTTCAAAGCCACAAGTATTGATGAAAAATGATGATAACGGCCAGTTATTAGAACCTATAGAAGAAGTCATTATTGATGTTGATGATGAATACACTGGGCAAGTTGTACAGGATCTCAATATAAGAAAAGGAGTTATGCTAGAGATGAAACCATTTGGCATAGGAAGATCTAGATTGATTTTTGAAGCACCCACAAGAGGATTAATTGGTTATCAATCTGAACTAATGACTGCTACAAGTGGTACTGCAGTTATTAATCGATTATTTTCTCGCTATGAAAATCACAAAGGTGAAATCAAAGGCAGAACAAATGGCGTATTGATTTCAAATGGACAAGGAACATCCGTAGCTTTCGCATTATTTAATCTAGAGGAACGTGGGCAAATGATTATTGGTTCAGGTATCCCTGTATATCAAGGAATGATAATAGGTATACATTCGAGACCAAATGATCTTGAAGTTAATATACTTAAAGGTAAGAAATTAACAAATATTAGAACACACGCAAAAGATGAAGCAGTAAAACTTACAACTCCTCTGGATATGAATTTAGAAAGAGCAATTGCATGGATTTCTGATGATGAATTAATTGAGGTAACCCCAAAATCAATTAGGATACGTAAGAAATTTCTAGATCCAAACATCAGAAAGAAAAGATCAAGAGAAAATATTCAGTAGTAATATTTTGATTTGAAAATTGATAGTAAAATCCTTATAAAGCATAAGTAAATCAGAGTTTAATCACTTCTTTTGCCTACTTTTTGTAATCAATTTATTGAATTTTATGAAATATTTTGGACTACCATCAATAAAGAACTTTCTTATACAATGCAGGTGTTTATTTATCATTTTTCCTAGTAATTCAGTTCAGGTTCATGGTAAACTTATTTATTATTAATCTAACATAGAGGTATAAATTATGATCAATAAAAATTTATTAATTGGTTTGGTTTGTGGCTTCACACTTGGAGCAATTGTACCAGTTTATAGTTATTTTAACCCCATCGCTGTAGAAACCGAAGGTTTTAATGATATCTGTGAAGTGGAAATGATTGAAGGTGTTTCTGAAATCACAGATGCCATCGAAAAGGATAACAGTATTTATAAATTTATAAGAGTTTTATAAATAAGAAAAAATAGTCAAATGTCAGGTGCACCGCTATTTAATTCAATAGATATTAAATCAATCAGCTTTAAAAATAGAGTTATAATGTTACCTATGTGTCAATATTCGGCTGAAAATGGGCGCCTGACAAACTGGCACAAACAACATTACTCACGTTTTACTCAATCTGGGCTTGTTGGCGCTTTTATGAAGGCCACCGCTGTATCCCCCGAAGGAAGAATTACTCATGGTTGATTTTATTGATCCTAAATATGCTTTTTATCTTCGAAAAAGAGATGAACAGCTTGATCTTGAGCATATGCCGAAGTAATTTAGGCTAGTTCCTAAATCTCATACAAATATCTTGCCCAAACATAGAAACATGAAAATTTTTCCCATTAACAGGATGTGGTGGAAATACTGAGCCAAGTAATATTACATCACCCTTCTTAATACCCCTTCCTATTTGGTTTGCAACCTTATTACATTCATCAAAATTATCTTCAAGTGTCCCAATGATCGCTTCTATATTATCAAATGGATCCCACTTTTCAGTTCCCATTGAGGTTAACAACTCTTCCTTATCTATGGCTTCAATCCAACCAGTACTATTATCTTTTCCTAATATCCATCCCCGCTGGTAGATATTTTCAGATAGAACAAATGTTGGATTAATTGGTGGACTATGGAAGTCAACAAACTCTATTCCGGGTACAAAACTTGAAACCGAATTTTTTATTTGATTGAGAGATGCACCACTATCTATGTCATGACTGATGTGGGCAGCCAATTCTGCTTCAACTCTTGGTTCATTATAATTTTTTAGAACAATCTCAGCACCTGACTTAATTTCGCCAGAGTCAAATAAAGCTCCAACAAGAGGTCTGGTTATTCCAAGCGCTTTCATTCCCGCAGGAGATCCAAAACCTAATTTCCATCCAACTTGTTTGTGACCAAGTTTGATTTCTTTCTCAATTGCAGTGCTTAATGCATCTAATTGTTCTTGATTAACCATGATTAGGATGAACCTCATATCCTGCGTCTTCTAGAGAGCCTTTCCCTATCCAACCCCATACAAGTATAACGTCTTCATCACTTGTATTTTTAAAACCATGCCATTGATTATGCGGTGTAAACACTACGTCACCCTTTTTACTTATTTTTTCACCACCCTCATGCTCATACATAACCCCTTGTCCAGATATAACAATCCAAAACTCATCAACGTGGAAATGACGATGCCTATCGTGCATAGCTCCCGGTGGCAAAACAGTCCATCCTAATAAAAAATCTTGAGAGCCATTTGAAGCCTTATCAATTAAAAACTGAACCTGCATATCAACCCAGCCATCTTCTTCTTTGAGTCCTCCAACTTTGGGAACATCACTAATATTCATCATAAACTGATCTTTTATCATCATTCACCACCATTCATTTTTTTGTAGGCTCTATGTGCAACAACAAAATCATGATGCCCTAAGCCCATTCCTCTGCTTGCATTCATCATATCATTTGCGGCTGCGGCAAGAGGTGCTGGCGAGGCAAGCAATCTGGATTGTTCTAGAACAAGAGTCATATCTTTTTGCTGCAATGCAACATCAGCAAGAGGTTTCTCAGGCATTCTACCATCTAATATAAATGGACCCCTATAAGATAAAACTGGGGAAGCAGCAACAGAATTAAGCATTGCATCAACAACAACTTGCCTATCAACGCCACCCTTTTCGGCCATCGCAACAGCTTCACCAAATGCAATCACCTCTACCATTAATAGAAGATTGATTGATAGTTTTGTCTGTACTGCAAGGCCGTTTGATCCGATATATGAAACTTTGGGTCCTATTGCGAGCAGTGTGTCATATACTTTTTCATAGCACTCTTTTTTACCTGCTACCATAATTGATGCTGACCCTTGAACAACCGTCACAGGGCTTCCAGAGAGTGGTGCATCCATCATTTGAAGTCCTCTCTTATCAAACTCTTCTGAAACGAAACGACTAACTTCTGGTGATATGGTACTCATATCGAGATATATTGCCTCCTTATTAAGAGAGGTAATTATCCCATTTTCACCTAAAGAAACATCCTTTACTGCATTGCCATCAGTGACAATAGATAACACAATATCTGCATTTTTCGCTGCTTCGGCAGGCGTGCTTGCTATCATCACACCTGCATCTTCAAGACTTTTTGATTTACCCGGTGATCTGTTCCATCCCGTTACCGTATGTCCAGCTTCAAGCAATCTTGGAACAATAACTTGTCCCATATCACCCAAGCCAATAAAACCAATTTTAGACAATTGTTTCTCCTATAAGATACTTTAAAAAGAGCTTTATCATAGTCTATAAGTTTACTGCAAGCAATTTGATAAATAACGTAAATTTGTAAACAAAAGAAATTATTTATATCTATTTATTTGATTAAATGATATGTATGTATATGTTTTGAGCTCTATTTCATAATGTGACGGTTCAAAGTAATAATATGTAGCTTAAAGCCATGTTACTACGGCAATTTAACATCTGATTAAGAGAAAAACTTCGGGCTTGTACCCAAAAAATGTTAATTGCTATTAAAGGAGAACTCGTAATATGGCAAATGGAAAAGTTAAGTGGTTTAATCTTAAAAAAGGATATGGTTTTATCCAACCCGATGAGGGAGATAAAGATATATTCGTTCACATTTCTGCTTTACAAAATTCTGGAATAAGGAATCTATTTGAAGATCAAGCAGTGTCATATGATGTAGCAGAAGAAAAAGGTAAAATTTCTGCTGTCAATATCAAACTAAGCGAATAAAGACTATTCAAGTGAGGAAATCAAACCCACCTCTAGACAAGAAATTGATCAATTCTGGATCATATCACTTTATCTTACTTGGTGTGTTTGGTTTCTATTCATGTTCAAATTGATACCATCATGCATTGGACAGGCAGCTTGAGAATTATTCATAAAAGAAAAATAAGTTAGTAAAATGATAAAAACAATGACCAAATTATTTCTCATTGTTTATTAACCTCGCTTTCATTTTACTCCCCCCATCAAGACTATATCCTCCCAATTTCCCATCACTTCTTATAACTCGGTGACAGGGTATTTTTATAGGATCGTAATTTTTACCACATGCATTTGCTACAGCTCTGTATGCTGTTGGTCTCCCAATCCTAATTGCTAGTTCTTTATATGTTATTACTTGTCCTTTTGGGATCTTTTTTATTTCGTTTAGAACTTGTAACTCGAAATGGGTAAGTTTTTTCTTATTTGATAACACTTATTTATTTTCTAGATTTTTAAATAATTAGTCCCAGAATGATCCAAAATCAGATAAACATCAATTACTTCAATTATTTATTGATGTCTTGGTATTTTTAGCCCAATAATCAGCAGATGACTTATGTTCAACCCACGACTCTGGTGTTTCGGCGCCTGGCATCATTGAAGCATCTGTTCCAGCAAGTACCTTATGGTGATCTATATTAAGAGTCTTTAGCCAACGTTGCTGTCCCATCGTTATTGCAACAAAATAACCAATTTCTACTATCTCTGCCTCACTAAAATAGTTATGTAATTGATCCCAAAGACTATCATCACATTTAAGATCCCAAATAATCGCTTCAGTATATCTAAGAGCAGCCTTTTGCTTCGCATTATACCTCGACGATTTTTCAAAGTTTAACAAATCAAAGTAATCCTCTTCAACTAATCCTTTGTTGCGTGACTGAATTGATCTTTGATTGCCACAATATTCACACTTTACAGAATGCGAAACAAATACTCTGCATAGTTCTTTTATTGAATGATCTGCTACTCCTTCATGAAAAACAGTCTGCCATGTGTTTGCAAATGACCAAAATGTGGCTGGCACATGTGCCCTTATAGCTTGACTCTCAGGTCTTGGTGTGCCTCTTGTCCTACACCTCTCAAATTCATCTTTCATTTTTAAATCATCAATATCGTTTGGATTTACATAATTAATTCTTTGCTTTGTCATTTGATCCCCTTTTGTTTATTACTCATCAGCTGTACTTTTTTTTCTCATTCTTCTTCCTAAATACAAACCAAAAAACATTATAATTAGAAAGGTGACTGCGTCTTGTGGTTGAATTAAAATATTACTAATTACTGGGCCTGGACATAAACCAGCCAAACCCCAACCAATGCCAAAAACAGCACTACCAATTACTAAATTCTTATCAATATTCATAGCCGTTGGTAATGCAAAATTCTCAGCATATAATGGCTTATCTCGCTTTAAAACGAAATAATACCCAATAGCATTTACAATAATACCTCCACCCATCACAAAAGCAAGTGATGGGTCCCAAACCCCAAAAAAATTTAAAAATCCTTGGACTTTTGATGGATTTAGCATTCCTGCTAAAGCTAAACCAACACCAAAAATTAACCCTGATATAGAAGCAAATATTAATCTAATATTATATTCCTCCTAATGATGTAATCATATATACAGTGAACATACCCGCTGTTACAAAAGTTATCACGGATATGATAGATCTTTTCGATAGCAGCGATAAACCACATATACCATGTCCAGAGGTACAGCCAGATCCCATGGCTGAACCAAAACCAACCAGAAATGCAGCAATATAAAAAATTATTCCACTTGCTACAGGCTCGTAAACTATTTCATGATTAGATATTGTTATCAGTAAAAAAGGACCGATCAAGCATCCAAAAATAAAAAATATTCTCCAAAGCCAATCGCGCCTAAAATCTTCCGTAATCAAACCTGCGAGTATGCCGCTTGCTCCCATAATTCTTCCTTTTGTCAGCATTAATAAGAGAGCAGCAAGCCCAATCAGTACCCCGCCCACAAATGACTGAAGAGGTGTAAAATTAACTAAATCAATTATCATCATTTCCCTTTCGCAAGCCCTTAACAGGAACTTTAAAATAAATATCTCCATTATCTTCTGCAGGAGGCATATTACCAGCTCTCATATTAACCTGGATAGATGGTATTATTAACTTAGGCATGCCAAGTGTTTTATCTCGTGTGGTTCTTACATCTACAAACTGATCCTCTGTAACGCCACCTCCAATATGGATATTATTCTTCTTTTGTTCACCTACAGTTGTTTCCCATGCAAAATCCCTTCCATTTGGACCGTAATCATGACAAACAAACATCCTCGTTTCATCTGGCAAAGTTAATATCTTTTTAATTGATTGATATAGGATTCTTGCATCCCCTCCAGGGAAATCAGCCCTTGCTGTTCCCCCGTCAGGCATAAATAAGGTATCACCCACAAAAACAGCGTCACCAATAACATGAGCCATACATGCAGGAGTATGCCCAGGTGTAAGAATTGCTTTACCAATTAATTGACCAATCTTATAAGTATCACCATCCTTTAAGAGTAAATCAAACTGACTTCCATCTCTTTGAAATTCAGTTCCAGCATTAAAGACCTTGCCAAATATATCTTGTACCTTTTGAATTTCTGCTGATATGGCAATTTGACCTCCCAAATGTTCTTGAATATAAGGAGCCGCTGATAGATGATCGGCATGAACATGTGTTTCCAATAACCATGCCACATTGAGATTATTTGATTTTATGTAATTTATTACCACATCTGCTTGCTCATAAGACACAACTCCAGACGAGTAATCAAAATCCAGGACAGAGTCAATTACTGCACAAGAAGAAGTTGCTTCATCAATGACCACATAACTGATTGTGTTCGTTGCATCATCAAAAAATGATACAACATTAGGCAATTCCATTTTCAACCTCATTAATTTATAATTATACAAATATACTACAACATTTAAGTATTAAGTCTAATTTTTCATCACCTCAAGTACACAGTTTCTAAAATCCGCTGTTCCTTTTGAAAAGCCAAGTGTTTCGCATAATTTCATACTACTAATGGTTGAATTTGTTTTTGGTTTATCATTATCAGAAATTATGTAAGTATTATACTCCCATACACCGGTTTCGACTCTACCGTCTGAATATACGTATTTACCACGTCCATGAAATTCTCCATTTAGCATTTCTCCTTCATAGGTATCTCCATCGGCAAAATAATAGACCCCTATGCCATTCGCACTATCATTTGCATGATCACCGATATATTTATCGCCGTTTGAATAATAATATTCACCATAGCCAGATCTAATATCATTTAAAAATTGACCAATATATCTATCACCATTTGCCCATATATATGATCCATAACCACTCTTATTTTCATCAACAAATTCACCGATATAATTATCCCCTGAAATATAGTCCATTATGCCTTGACCATTTGGTAAATCATTTGAATATTCCCCCATGAAAATATCTCCATTAATGTAATAGTAAGTACCTTCTCCACTTCTTTGATCGTAATCAAATTCACCAAGATATAGATCGCCGTTGTAGAATTCATAAATTCCAATTCCAGATTTGTTGTCACTTAAAAATTCTCCCGTATAGATATCGCCACTATTAAAAGTATAGACACCATACCCATGTGCCATATCATCTAAATGATCCCCAACATATATATCTCCATTGGAATAAAAATATTGACCATGGCCTGTTCTTATACCTTCAAAAAATTCCCCTATGTATTGATCACCATTGGCATAGCTATAAAGACCACTCCCATGTTTTTCATTATTTTGGAAATCACCTATATATTGGTCACCATTTTCATAATCCCTCATTCCATAACAGTTATCAAAATAATTTGATGAATAATTGCAACCAGGAAGAGCAAATACTTCTATAGGATAAGCCGTAAAAAATATTACTATCATTAACAACAAATATTTAATTCTCATTTTATATCTCCAGAGTTCAATGCTATTATTACTTGATTAATTCATTTTCATAATCATTATGATAATATTACATTAACTAAAAAGTCAAAAAATATAAGTGCCGATTATATGAGTTATAAATTTCTTATTACTGGAGCAAATAAAGGTATAGGTTATGCCCTCACATGCGAGGTATTGGATAAAGGTTACGATGTAATAGCTCTATGTAGAGATACAAGTAATACAATTAATTTAGATGAATTAAATTCTGCATATAAAGATAATTTAAAAATTTTCAAAGCAGATGTTGCGAATGAAGATAGATTAAGGGATATCTCTGATAGCATAGATGGAATTGATGTTATAATTTGTAACGCAGGTATAATGGGTGCAAAGGGCGGAATGTTTGACCAACAAAATACTCCCAACACAATTCTCAATGTTTTGATGACAAATATAGCAGGTCCATTCTTTACAATTAGGGCTTTTATGGAAAAGTTAAAAACAAGTGAAAAACCAAAAATAGCAATCATTTCGTCCCATATGGGTTCGCAACAACATGGCAGCAATAATGCTTATTTTTATAGAGCCTCCAAAGCTGCTGTTAATAATCTAATGGTTACTTTTTCCAATGAATTACAAAGTTACAATATATCTGTTGCAGCATTTCACCCAGGATGGGTGAGAACAGATATGGGTGGACAGTACGCATCATTGTCACCTGAACAGAGCGCAAAAGCACTCTTCAAGTTGATCATGAAACTAAATATGGAGGACTCAGGGAATTTTTTTAACTATGATGGCAATAATCTTCATTTGTAATTACTAATTAGATAGTTTAAATCCTGACTCTTTCTACCCTATTATCTTTTGTCTGTTCAAAACAAATTTATAACCAAATACTTCTAAAAATAGGCAATGAAGATTATGGATGGAAAAAATAATATTATAATTATTCTAATAAACTCAATAAAAAAGAAAGGTAAAACACCTCGGTAAATACTTTTCTGATTTTTTATATTATTGCTGATTGAAAGATCTATTTTTGCAATCGTATTGATATTTAGACCAACAGGTGGGGTAATCAAACCAAGCTCAACAATAATTAACATTAGGATGCCAAACCAGATCTTCATGGTCTCTTGATCCATATTTAGGTCAAGATTCAATATTGGAGGTAAGATAAATGGTACAAATATTAAGATAATGGACATACTGTCCAATATAAATCCTAAAACAATGAATATTAGAAGAATAATAAAAATCAGTAAAAGAGGGTCTAAAGCACTAGTGCCAATAATGTGTGACAGGAATTGAGGAAAATCAACTCTGGCATAAAATATTTTTAAAACCTCAGCTCCAAATATAATCAAATAAATCATTCCAGATAATTTTGCTGTGGTAAGCATTATTATCTTCATATTTCTATAGTTTAATTTCCCTATAAAAACTCCATAAATTAAAACTAATAACGCCGATAATGAAGCGGCTGGAACAATTGTATAAATACCAAATACTAAACCTGAAACAATGATTGTAATTAATGTTAAGATTGGCAACAGTAATTTAAATGCATCAAAATTTGATATATCTTCTTCCTCAATCTTTGGAGATTCTATTGGGTTCTTTAGAACATAAATAACTATCACACTTATAAAAAAAATTATCGCCAACAAAAACGGAATAATTGCTGCTTTAAACATTGAGATAATATTAACTTCAGCAATAATTGAGTATACGATTAATACTATTGAAGGAGGGATTAATATTCCAAGGGTTCCACCAGCTGCAATTGAACCAGAATATAGAGCAGGTGGGTAATTGAATTTTTGAAATTCTTTTATAGAAATCTCACTTAGCGTAGATGTGGTGGCAACTGATGAACCACTGATTGAACCGAAACCAGCTGCCGTAAATATTGTTGCAATTGCCAGCCCTCCTGGGATAGTTCTAAATATTTTGTTAAAGGCTTTGAAAAGCCTTTCACCATATCCAATATTTTGAGCAATTATTCCTACCAAAATGAACATAGGAACCACAGACAAATCATAATTTGAAAACTGGGCAATAGCTAAGTCTCTTAATTGAAAATGTAATATTTCTATACCATCCACTAGTCCAACTCCAACAATTCCAACCAAAATCATTACATAAGCAATTGGTATTCTTAAGATTACTAATGCTACCAAAAAGATAATACTGAGAAATATTTGTATGAAATTCCATTCCATCTTATGAAATCTCTTCCTTGATATTAATCATTGCTGCCAATATTAATAAAAACAGTGAAATTAATATAGGAGGGTAACTTAACCAGATTGGTATACTCATAATTACTGTCTCATAGCCAAAAAAGTAATAATCTATCATTCCATAGATCATTTGGTAAAGAATATAGGCGCTAATTAGAATAACAATTACACTTTTGCTTGAGTTTAAAAGTAAATTGACTCTCTTTTTAAATCTCACTGCAAAATAGTCAAAGGTAATGTGTGCTGATTTTAATTCACAATAAGGTAAAAAATTGAATACAATAACTGGCATAAGAAATTGAATCAACTCGTACGATGTGTAGGGTACATGGTTGATAATATTATCAAAGGCGATTCCACTCACATTAGCAAGTAATAAAAAAAACAACAAACATCCGCCAATAAGCGCCCAGTAAGTGATAATATTTCTTAAATTGTTTATATTATTGGTGAATTTCATACATTAAAAGATCCTGTGACCTACTCACCCATAAGTTCTATTGCTTTTTCTAGAATTGGAACTCCGTCTATATTTTCTTTTGATAATTCCTTTAACCAAACATCATGTGTTCGTTTTAATCTATTTTTAATTTCTTCTGTTTCATTATATCCAAGAATTTTATGTATATTGCCGTTTTT
>CENU01058157.1_pt1 | contig 23102 bp, 28 predicted proteins | sample 361331 | NCBI WGS metagenome assembly CENU01 (sample SAMEA2619766, study PRJEB7988) | marine metagenome | isolation source: saline water (ENVO:00002010), including | reverse complement strand
TGATGTGACTTCCACATTTCCCATGCCTCTTCAGAAATAGAGTTCATGATTTCAAGACCCTTAGGTCCTGGCATCGGAGGCGCTGATAAAGCTGGTAACTCTTTATTGAGTTTTTTGCATAAAATCTTAACAGACATGATTATCTATTATAGTCTTAATGGGTTTAGGTAAACCATATTTATGAATTTGATCTTTGTTTATCCACTGATGTTCAAGGTTGCTTTTAATTTTAAATGGCGAATTATAATTAAAGATTTCAATAGTTATTTCCAATTCCAAATGAGATAAAAGATGTTTAATGGTTGTAACTTCTCTTTTATCTGGTTTCTTAAATAAGATATTTTTATCATGATTATCTGTGTTGTAAGGCACCCAAAGGCTTTCCCAAAAACTCCTTTCATTCTTTTTAAATAATAAGAAAGATTTTTTTGTGCGAGCCAAAGTAAAGTATATTTTTTTCTTTGGTTTGGCTTTTTTTGCTTTGCTATCAAATTGAAAGTCTTTATATGCATTTTTACAACTAATATTTAATGGGCACTTTGAGCAATTTTGTGATTTTGAGGTACAGACAGTTGCACCTAAATCCATTATCCCTTGTGTATATTCAAAAATGTTCTTTTCAGGAGTGAGTTCTTCAGATAGCGACCATAATTTCTTTATAGAATCTTTATTGTTAACATTTATATCTTTATATCTTGATATCACTCTTTTTACATTTGCATCCAGAATTGGATAAGATTTTTGATAGGCAATTGACATAATTGCTCCTGCAGTGGACCTTCCTATGCCTGGTAGGCGCAGAAGTTCCTCAAATGTTTTGGGAAATCTATTACCAAATTCTTTTTTTATTATTTCCTTTGTCTTATATATATTTTTTGCTCTTCTGTAAAAACCAAGCCCAGTCCATAATGCGAGAATGTCATCTTCAGATGCAGATGCAATTGATTTTAGGTTTGGATATGTTTTTATAAAATTGTTAAAGAAAGGGATCGCAGTTTTAACTTGAGTCTGTTGAAGCATTATTTCTGAAATCCAAATTCTGTATGGAGATATATTTTTTCTCCAAGGTAAGCTATCTCTTCCTAATGAAAGGTACCAAGATGAAATATCTTGTGAAAATTTTTTATTCTGTAATTCAGTATTATTCAATTAAGTTTATTTTGCTTATCACGTTTCCATCTTCATCAAATGAATAATGTATTGGAGCACCAGTTGGAATTTCTAATTTAACAATATCTTCGTCTGAGATACCTTCTAAATATTTTATTAAGGATCTAAGAGAGTTTCCATGCGCAGCTATTAAAATATTCATATTTTTTAATATTAATGGAAAAATATTTTTCAAATAATATGGAAGAACTCTTTCACCAGTTTCTTTCAGACTTTCTCCACCAGGAGGCCCTTTATCATATGATCGTCTCCACATCTGAACCACATCATTACCCCATTTTTGTCTGCACTCGTCTTTATTCAAACCCTGCAGATCTCCATAAAATCTTTCATTCAAGGCCTCATCTTTGATAATGCTAATATCCGATTGACTAATTTTTTCTAAAATAATAGACCCAGTTAATTGAGCTCTTGTTAATGCAGAAGTGAACATTCGATCAAATTCAATATTAAGTTCTTTAATCAATTGGCCTGCATGCATTGCTTCGTCAGCACCTTTTTTAGTTAGACCAGGATTTTCCCAACCAGTAAAAAGATTTTTTTCATTCCACTCACTTTGACCATGCCGAACTATTATTAAATTTCTTGTTTTCATTATATTTTTTGATTAATCCAACCTATTTTAATAGATAATATGCCAATGGAAATAATTAATTTCTTAATCGAACACTACTATCTATCAATTCCTTTATTGACAGTATTAGTTTTACTTATTCTTTCAAATGCAAAGAAGGGCGGCAAGAAAATTTCTTGTCAAACTCTAATTAGCATGACCAATCAAAATAGAGCATTAATAATAGATATTAGAGATTCTGAATCATTTAATGCTGGACATATTACGGCTTCAAAGAATATACCGCAAAATGAGCTGACTAGAAGAATTAATGAAATTACTAATATCGATAAGTCGGTAATATTAGTATGTGATATGGGTAATATTTCTCCCAATGCTGGCGAAGCATTGAAGAAAGAGGGGTTCGAAGATATCTATTTGTTAAAGGGCGGCATCAATCAATGGAGAATGGATAATTTACCTTTAGTCTAAATACCGTGCTCCTTCATTTTTTTTGATAGAGTGTTTCTCCCCCAACCTAAGATTTGAGCAGCGTCATTCTTTTTTCCATTAGATTTTTCTAAAGCTGTTCTTATAAGCATTTTTTCTATTTTAGTTATAGCAATTTCAGACAACCCAGAATCTATATTCATAGAAACATTCTTTAACCAATTCTGCATTCCATCTTCCCAAGAGGAAGAGGGTATATCTGTTAACTCAAATTCTTTCACTTCTGAAGGAAGATCTTGAACCTTTACACTTTGTGATGGAGACATTAATGTTAACCAATAACAGACATTTTCTAGCTGTCTAACATTTCCTGGCCAGTCATATTTATTCAATGAAGTCATTGCTTCATCAGATATAACCCTTAAATCTTCATCAAGAGAGTCTGAATAGTTTTTTAAGAAAAATTTTGAAAGGTCTGCAATATCGTCTTTTCTTTCTCTTAGCGCAGGAACCTCAATTTTTATAACATTTAATCTATAAAATAAATCTTCCCTAAAGTTTTTTTGTGATACAAGATTATTAAGATTTTGATGCGTTGCAGCAATGATCCTTACATCAACTTTTATAGGTTTGTCACCACCCACTCTATAAAATTCTTTGTTTGATAGAACTCTCAAAAGCCTTGTTTGAGAATCTAGAGGCATATCACCAATTTCATCTAAAAATAATGTGCCTCCATTTGCTTGCTCAAATCTTCCAATTCTTTTATCAACAGCACCAGTAAATGAACCTTTCTCATGGCCAAATAACTCTGATTCAACAAGCTCTTTTGGAATATCTGCCATATTTAGGGCTATGAATGGCATATCGTGTCTTGGACTATTTTTATGAAGTGACTTTGCAATCAATTCTTTACCAGTTCCAGACTCACCTTGAATAAGTACAGTAGCAATTGTTGAGGAGAGCTTACCAATAGATCTAAAAACATTTTGCATTGCTTGAGATTCACCAATAATATCTAATTTTGATTCCTTTTTGAGACCTTTGGTTTTAGGCTTTTCTTCTAGAGCTCTTTCGATTATTTTTATAGCATCCTCTAAATCAAAAGGTTTTGGCATGTACTCAAACGCACCACCTCCAAAAGATTCAACTGCAGCTTGCATATCAGCAAAAGCAGTCATAATTATTACAGGCAGATCCTCATAATTATTATTGATATGTTTGAGCAAGTCATAGCCAAGCATGCCAGGCATTTGTACATCGGTGATAATTAAATCAGGCTGAGTATCTTTAAGACTTTTGACAAGTTCGTCCGCAGAAGAAAAGCTAGTAGTATTAAATCCATTGCTTGATAGACTTTCTTCTAAAACAACTCTTATGGCCTCGTCGTCATCTGCAATCCATATTTTATGCAATTTGAGACTCCCTATTTTCAATCCTAATTGGTATATGAATAGCAAAGACTGTTTTACCAGGCTTCGAATCAAAAACTATACTGCCTCCATGAATTCTGATTATGTCTTGTGCTATCGTAAGTCCTAGTCCTGATCCATTCTCTTTAACAGAAACCATTGGGAAAAAAACTTGGTCATGCATATCTTCAGGTATTCCGGGACCATTATCTTTTATTTCTATACAACAAATAGTTTGGTGTATTACGCCATTAATTGGAGTGCCATACTCGATTCTAGATTTAATTGTTATAGATGCATCTTCCGTTTTCTCGATAGCTTGTTGAGCATTTTTAACAATGTTCAAAAGTGCCTGAACAAATAAATTTTCATCACCATTAATTTCAGGAATACTGGGATCGTAATCTCTTGTTAGATTTATTTGACTGGTTTCATCTGCATCTGCAAGTGCATAAACTTTTTCTAGAGCAGAGTGGATATTAAAGTTTCCAAAATTTGGTTTTGATGGTGGAGTCAGAATCTTGGTTACTATAGAATTTAATCTATCTGTTTCATTTATAATAATGTTAAGAAATTTAGAGGAAAAATCGTCATTTAACTTTTTATCTAAAATTTGAGCACTGCCTCTAATGCCAGATAAAGGGTTCTTTACTTCATGTGCTAATGTTCTTGCAAGATTTGCTGCAATTTTTTGAGTTGAAAATGTTTTTGTAGAATCAATAATTTTATTAAGGTTATCAACACACAAGATCTCCAATATTAAGCAATCAAAATCATTACTCCAAGATACAGTTATATCTATTATTCTTTTAGTATTTGCAGAAGTAGTTAACTCAAAATCTCTTTTAGTTTTGGTACCATTTCTCTCAATGGTTTTCTTTAACAAATTTATAAGAGGTCCATTGGTAATTTCTGAAAATTGATCAGTTATTATGTTGTCTTTACTTTTTGAGTTAAGAACCCAGCCTTTATTTAAAGCTGAGTCATTTAACCAAATTACTTTCAAATTTCTGTCTAACAAAACAATCTCAGACGTAAGCTGGTTAAGGAATGATAGCTGTGTTTTATCTATATTTGGCATAATTTGTCTGCCTCAAGCTTTTTATAGAATGAGGCAGATTAATGAATACAAAATTATTTAGTAAGAGTACCTACTATATGAGCTAAGATTTTGTATGGATCAGCATTTGATGCAGGCCTTCTATCTTCTAAATACCCATTCCAATTATGTTCAACAGTGTATACAGGTATACGAATACTTGCGCCTCTGTCACTTATACCATATGAGAATTGATCAATACTTTGAGTTTCATGGAGACCAGTCAATCTCATATCGTTGTCAGAACCATATGATGCAATTCCCTCTTGATGAACTTCACCCAACTTATCACACATAGAGTTGAATAGTTCCTCAGAACCCGCAGTTCTCATTGCCTCATTAGAAAAATTACAATGCATGCCAGAACCGTTCCAATCACCAGTCTTTGGTTTTGGATGAATGTTGACACCAACACCAAATTCTTCAGCAATCTTATATAGTAAATATCTGCTTACCCATAGGTCATCAGCAGCTTTTATTCCTTTGCCAAAGCATTGGTATTCCCATTGACCTAATGCAACTTCAGCATTTGTACCAGTAAGTTCAATACCTAAATCTAGGCATGCTAATAGATGAGCATCAGAGATCTCTCTACCAGAAACATTCCCGGAGCCAACCGCACAATAGTATGGACCTTGAGGGCCTGGCACTCCATTTTCCCAACCCAATGGTTCACCTGTTTCAGGATCTGTAAAGAAATATTCTTGTTCAAAACCAAACCACCATTCATCGGTAACAACTTCAGCAGCAGCTGCTCGGAAGTTAGAGGGATGAGTAGTGTGATCTGCCGCCTGAACTTGTGTCATAACTAAATCGTGCCCATTTGGATTTTCATATGTTTGAACTGGTAAAAGTAAACAATCTGAACTTCCTCCCTCAGCCTGTTCTGTTGATGAACCATCAAAAGACCAATCAGGCGGTGTTTCATCCTTTGTGGCCTTAACTTTACTTCGCATTGATGGTTCAGGCTTGTATCCATCTAGCCATATATATTCATAAGTATTCATTAATTTCTCCTAAAATTATTTATCAATAAAATTTATGCAATTTATGTGCCTACATATAAATCTAAATTTGCACATATATTGACTTTATTATGCATTATTTATGTGCAAAATAAAGTTTTTTGCTCAAATTTAAAACATTTTATGAAATTTCTAAGAATTTTCCTATTTTTTTAAGATTCTTATTCAGAGATTCATAGGAATGACTTCCGCCAAAAGTTATATCAATAGTAGAACCCATAAAATAAGAACATGTTTCTATGTAATTAAGGACTTCATCACCAGATTCTAGAAAAACCAGCGTATTTTCTTTGTTTGGATATTTTTTATATGAAAAAGATCTAATAAAATTTATATCAGCCTTTGTTAAATTAAACTTCTCGCCTGTTGAATAATTTTCGTTCTCACCTAAATAAATATCAAAACCACTTAAAGGTGGAATTGCTGGGTTAATAAGAATAGCCTTTGTTTTATGTAAACTTGAAAAATAAGCAGCATAATAACCACCCAAAGAACTACCCACAAAAGCCATCGGTTTTATATTGGAATTTATTAGATTATTAATTTCATTAATGGCATCTTCAAAATTATTATTTAAGTCTGGCACTAGGATCTCTATATTTCTTTTTGAAGAAATATACTTTTTAAATAACTTCGCTTTGTCAGATTGTGATGAAGACGCAAAACCATGAAAATAAAAAATAGTTTTGATCATTAAAAATTAATATTTGGATTAATTCCTGTTATGAAGATACTTTCTAACCACTCAGTTAAAAATCTATTTTGCTGTAATTTTTCATCTTTGGATTGAGACTTAGTAATTCCAACAAAAAATGGTATTGCTTTTTCTCCTTGATAAGAAATTACTTCAGCCACTTTCGCATCAATACAAATTTGAATTCTTAGAATGAACGAATTATAAACTCCATAATTAACATTCTGTTTTGCTTCCACCATTATGGTATGTCTTGATCTTTGTAAAACATTAAAAGAAATTGAGTTAGATGAAGAATTTGGGTTTATAGTTTCAAACAAATATCTATCTTCATTAAAACCATTTAATATTTTTTTAAGTCGTAAAAAATTCGCCTCGCAAATTGAAAGCTGATGAGAGGTTTTAGGTAATTTTTTTAACATTATTCAATTTTATATTCTTTCTTAAAAGGTGTATATCTCTCGCATGCTCTTAGATAAGTTTTAATCTCTTCTCTTTCCTTCTTGCAAAAATCATTAATAGCATTATGGAAATCTCTCTCTTTAATATAATGATATGAACAAGTTATTTCTGGTTCAAATCCTCTCCTAATCTTATGTTCTCCTTGAACTCCTGGATCAAAGTTGTAAATATTATTATTAATACAATACTCTATGCCCTGATAGTAACAACATTCAAAATGAAGTGAATCAATGCTATACATTGAACCCCAATGTCTTCCATATAAGGTGTCTCCACCTCTAAAACATAATGATCCTGCAATTTTTTCTTCCTTGATCTTTGCAAAGAAAATAATTGGCTTTACAGAATCTCTAGCGTCATGAATCATTCTAAAAAAATCTCTATTAAGATAGGGCCTTTGAAATCTTTGCTCATATGTATTTTTATAGAATATATAAAATTTGTCCCAATCATCATGACTAAGATTTTTTGCATCCTTGATTTCAAAATCAATGTTAAGCTCAGAAATCTTTCTCCTTTCTGTTCGAATATTTTTTCTTTGACGTGACTTAAAAATATTAAGGTAATCTTCAAAAGTATCGTAACCTTTATTTTTCCATACAAATTTATATCCATTTCGCTCAATAAAATTATTTTCCCTCAGATCACCTTTTAAATTTTTGTCAGGAAATAAGATATGCCAAGTTTCAATCTTATTAAGATTCATAAATTCAATAACTTCTTTTATAAATAAGTTATTGAGTTTATTTCCAATAATTTTTTCAGATTCACATGGTGTAAAAGGTATTGCAGATAAAAGTTTTGGATAATATTTTCGACCAGCTCTATTTAAAGCGTACGACCAAGAATGATCAAAAACAAATTCGCCTTGACTGTTATCTTTGAGATAAAGAGGCATAAATCCATTTAGTTTATTATTCTCATTTGAAATTAGATGATTTGGTTGCCACCCTGTAAGAGATGTCACACATTTTGATAATTCAAGAGATGATAAAAAATCATAATTTATAAATGGCGAATTAAGATCTTTTGTTAAAGTTTCAAACTCTGATTTACTTAAAGAAGATATATTTTCAACAAATCTCAAGCCTTTGGTCATATCAACTTAAATAAAATATTTGCAATGAAAAGCTCAGGACAGCCAAAATACCAATCCAATTATTGATCTTAAAACACTTAATAAATTTATTTTCTTTGGTCAACTTTATTTGATGTATAAAAAGCATTAATAAACCTACGAAGACTAAGTAGAAATACAATGAAAATTCATTCATTACCGCTATAAGAAACAAAGATACATAAAAGAATATTTGAAGTATTTGGGCATATTTAATTGCATCGTCGCCCCAAAGAATTGCAGTTGAATTTATGTTGATTTTAAGATCATCATCTTTATCTTCTAAGGCGTAGTAAGTATCAAAACTTATAATCCAAGCAATTATGCCTAAATATAAAATTGCTAGTGATATTGAAAACACCGAAGACTGCAAAGAATATGCAATTAATGATCCAGACCCAAATGTTATTCCTAAGAAAAACTGAGGAGCCTTAAGAAATCTTTTTGTTAATGGATACAACATAATCAATAGTGCAAAAAATATAGAAATTTTAACAGTTAAAGAATTAGTAAATATCAGTAACGAAGTTGATAAAATACCCAATAATATAAAAAATAACCATGCCTCAATTATGGAAATTGAACCATTTGCAAGGGGCCTATTCAAAGTTCTTGATACCTGTTTATCTATTTTAGAATCACTAATATCATTTATTACGCAACCACATGACCTTACCAATATAGAACCAATAACCACAATTAAATAATTTATAAAATCTATAGTTTCTGACTGAATGGCTGCCAATAATAATCCCAATAGTGATGGCCATAAAAGAAGATAAATACCTATTGGTTTATCCAACCTAGCAAGTTCAATAAATGAAATTATTTTTTTATTCATTTGATTTTATTAAAAAAATTTCCATAACTGATAATGGATAACCTTTTGCAAGATATTTAGATTTTCTACCCCAATATAGATTCTCAGATTGAGAAAACTTAGCAAATATAGTTTCAACTTTCACGAATATTTCTTTTTCAAAAAGGATATCACCAAGAGGCTTTGTTCCAAGCTCTCCAAGTTTCGATAATCCTTTCTTGATAGTGCTTATTGGAATTAGTGATCTTGCAAAAACGCATGGATTATTATCACTTAAAAGTAGAACCTCTCTTATTTTTATTTCTCCTATATTTTTCCCAAGAAAATCTGAATCTAACTCATTTACTTCCCCCAATTCGTCTTTTATAAGATCTAATTTAAATGAACCATTAGCTTTAATTCTTTCGGTAATAGGACCTAACTCTAGCAGCCAAGATCTAGTATTTGTATCAATAGGTTCATTTTGTAATTCGCTAGACGTAATCCATGATGATATTTGTTTGAGCTTCATTAATTTAATTTTCCAAATCTGATATTATAGCCTCGTTGCATTAAACCAAATAAGTTAATTTAATTTAGTAGCTATGAAATATAAGAAATGGGAATGTATTGTCTGTGGACTGATTTATGATGAGGAGCATGGATGGCCGGAAGATGGGATCGAACCTGGAACAGCTTGGGATGATGTTCCAGAGGATTGGTTATGTCCAGAATGTGGCGTTGGCAAAGAAGATTTTGATATGATTGAGATTACATGATAGATACACCAAAAAATCTTACCAAAAATATCTTATTGGGCATGTTTTTAGGTTTTGTTGTTGGAGCTATTTTTTATTATGTAGATTTTTTACCTGAATCCTTAAAAAGTTTTCTAGAGATATATATTTTTAGTCTTGGTGGCTCAATATTTATCAATCTTTTAAAAATGTTAATCATACCACTGGTTTTCTTTTCTCTTGTTTCAGGAATATCTTCTTTAACAAGTATGAAAAGTCTTGGGAACATAACATTAAAGACAGTAACTTTGTATCTTTCAACCACAGCAATTGCTGTGAGTTTATCATTGATTATTGGATCGATTTTTAAACCAGGATCGGGCTACTCATCGAACATAGCACCGCCAGATAAACTTCCAGAAGGTCAGGGCATTTATGAAACAATATTAGGAGTTTTTCCTTCAAATATTATTGAAGCAATGGCTCAAAATCAAATGCTTGCTGTAGTATTTTTCAGTATTTTATTTGGAATGGCCTTAAATAAGACTAACCACTTAACGGGTAATTTTAGTAATGCATTTGAAAAACTTAATACCGTTTTTATGCAGCTTGTAATTATGATAATTTCTTTTGCACCAATTGGTGTATTTTGTTTAATAGGTAAATTTGTTATCACTGATGGACTTGATATTTTCCAAGAGGCATTTAAGTATGTTGTCCTCTTAATAGCTGTTTTAATTTTTCATGCTCTAGTAACTTATTCGTTGTTCTTAAAGATATTTACAAATCTATCTATAACAACCTTTTATAAGAAAATGAAAGAGGTAGCTATTTTTGCATTTTCAACATCTTCAAGTGCAGCTACTATTCCAGTAACTCTAAAGACTGTTCAAAATGATTTAGGAGTTAATAAAAATGTTTCATCATTTGTGATTCCAGTTGGAGCAACTATAAATATGGATGGCACAGCAATTATGCAAGGAATGGCTACAGTCTTTATAGCTCAAATGTCTGGAATTGATTTAACCCTGATTCAGTATATACAAGTAGTTATTCTTGCAGTTGTTACATCTATAGGAACTGCAGCTGTTCCATCAGCTGGCACTATTACCCTGGTTATTATTCTTCAACAGTTTGGCCTTCCTTTAGAAGCAATTGGTATCATTTTAGCTGTTGATAGGATTCTAGATATGATTAGGACTTCTGTTAATGTAACTGGCGATGCTGCTGTAGCATGTATTGTTGCAGATTCTGAAAATCTTTTGGATAAAAGCATATTTAAGAAATAGCTCAAAATATACGTTTTCTTTTCAATAATTTGCTAGAATGCTTTATTAAAATTAAGGGGATTCTCTATGGATAATTTAATGATTTCACCAATTCTAGGTTTATTAGGTATGGTCATGGCATTTGCAATATATATGCTTGTAATGCGATATCCTGATGGTGAAGATAAGGTTAAGAAAATTGGTGATCAGATACACACTGGGGCATTAACTTTCATGAAGACAGAGTATAAATATCTGACCATGTTCATGGCTGTAATTGTTCTATTGGCATGGTATGCCTTAGGGCCTTATACAGCAATAGCAGTGGTAGTAGGTGCCTTATGTTCATCAATCGCCGGATTCATAGGAATGTATGCTGCAACTAAAGCAAATGTAAGAACAGCAACAGCTGCTCAAAAAGATGGCTCAGCAGCAGCTTTAACAGTTTCCTTTTATGGAGGCTCAATTATGGGCTTGTGTGTAGCTTCATTAGGCTTAATTGGATTAGGAGGCTTATATTTCTTCTATATACCAGCTGAAGTAGATCCTCATAAGCTTGAAGGTTTTGCAATGGGAGCATCTGTAGTAGCTCTTTTTTCAAGAGTAGGTGGAGGAATTTTCACAAAAAGCGCAGATGTGGGAGCTGATCTTGTTGGTAAGATTGAAGCTGGAATTCCTGAAGATGATCCAAGAAATCCTGGTGTAATAGCAGATAATGTTGGTGATAATGTTGGTGATGTTGCAGGAATGGGTTCAGATATCTTTGAATCATATTGTGGCTCAATGATTGCATCTATAGCGATAGCTTATACGTTAGGAAATAAAGACATGATGTTGTTGCCTTTGGCTTTAGCATCGACTGGTTTAATAGCTTCAATAATTGGAATATTTATAGTTAAGCTTCAGTCTGCAAAAGCACCTGCAAGCGCTCTAAGATCTGGAACTCTTTTAGCACCAGTAATATTTGTGGCTATGGCCTATTTCATTATTGACTCTTTTGAAGGAGTTGGAATGAATGTATGGTGGTGTGTGATAGCTGGAGCCGTTGGAGGAGTATTGATTGGCTTAATCACAGAATATTATACAGGTGGAAATCCAGTTAAAAAGATTGCTGAATCTGGAGAAACCGGACCAGCAACTGTTATGATTTCAGGACTTTCAGTTGGTATGCAATCGGTTGTAATTCCTATCGTTATTTTAGCAGGGATAATTCTTGCCTCAACAGAACTTTCAGGCATATATGGTGTAGGAATCGCTGCTGTTGGGATGCTTGCAACCGTTGGAATAACAATGGCAATAGATGCATATGGTCCAGTTGCAGATAATGCAGGTGGTATCGCTGAAATGTCGGGTATGGGCGAAGAAGTAAGAGAAATTACTGATTCTCTTGATGAATTAGGGAATACAACTGCTGCAATCGGAAAAGGTTTTGCAATTGGAGCTGCAGCTTTAGCTGCTTTAGCAATAATTTCAGCTTTTTCAGCTGTAGTGGCAGATGCAAATCCTGAGTTTTCTCTAGCACTTACAGAACCAATTGTTTTGGTTGGAATGTTTATCGGTGTCTGTATACCTTTTTTAGTTTCATCAATAACCATGACAGCAGTTGGAGATGCAGCTTTTGAAATGATTAATGAAATAAGAAGACAATTTAAAGAGATTCCGGGATTGATGGAAGGAACAGCAGAACCAGATTCTGAAAAATGTGTTGAAATTGCTACTACTGCTGCTTTGAAGAAAATGATGTTACCTGGGGTAATTGCTGTATCAATGCCAGCTATTGTCGGTTTTGGGCTTGGTGCACAAGCTTTAGGTGGAATGCTTGCTGGTGGTCTGCTTGGCTGCGTTTCTTTAGCTCTTATGATGGCAAATGCTGGTGGAGCTTGGGATAATGCAAAAAAGTTTGTAGAAAAAGGAAACTTAGGTGGTAAAGGCTCTGACACTCATGCGGCTGCAGTAGTTGGAGACACTGTAGGAGATCCTTTTAAGGATACTTCTGGACCCTCCATGAATATCCTTATAAATGTAATGGCTATAGTTAGTTTAGTTATAGCACCACTTTTAAGCATCTAATCAGAATATTGAATACTAAAAATCCAGGGCTATATCCCTGGATTTTTTTTGACTAAAGAAAGTTAATGAAAACTAAAATATTAGTAATAGGTTATGGAGATATCGCAGAAAGGCTTAATCATCAGCTAGACAAAAGTGCTTTTGATGTTTTTGGAATATCTAGACAAGAAAACAATGCATGCAATTCTATCATTTGGGACTGGCTATCATCAGATCTCCCTAAATTAAAAAATAAAGAATACAGCAGCATAGTTTTTTTTCCTAAGCCGAGCGATACTAATCAAAATGGTTATGTCGATGGATTTATCAATTCATCTAAAAACGTTTTTAATTTGTGTAACACCATCTCATTTAAAAATTTCATAACCATCTCATCGACTAGAATATATGGTGAAAAAGAAAACAATTCAGTTACTGAGAGCGACTCTAATCCTAATGAATTTAGAGGAAAAACTATTCTAAAATATGAGGAAAGCCAAATTAAAAGATATGCTGAAAAATTAATAATACTTAGGTTTTCAGGCCTATATAACTCAAAAACTGAAATGAAACCAAAAAACTATCTTCATCGAGAAAATGCTGCAAAAATAATAAAATTTTTTATAGAAAATGATTTAAGTTCAACAACACACCAAATATTTAATTGTTGCGAAGATGGCTCTATTAATATATCAAATGAAAGATTAAAAAAAGTTGGATTTATTTTTGATTGATACCACTAGAACTAAAACCTATTGCCAAATACAATAAATAAATGGCAAGCAGCATGACAGGCTTTGGTTTATCGAGTTCCATTTCCTCAGGATCTGAAATCTATATAGAGATTAAAGGGGTAAATCACAAATTTTTAGAAATATCTGTTAAGCCCAACGACCTAAATAATGAAATAGAAGAGTACATAAGGAAATCAGTTACAAAGAACGTTATTAGAGGAAGAGTTGATATTAGAATAAAACTTAAAGCTTCCTATAAAACAAATTACTCAATAGATTCAAAACTTTTAAAAAAACTTCAAAATTCTTTAAAAGATTCTAAACTTATGAATGATATTCAATTCAAGGACATAAAAGATATTCCAGGTATTTTTAAATCTGAAACCACGCAAAAAATAAATAATAATCTCATTAAGAAAGCCTTTAGTGAAGCTATGAAAAATTTTGTTTTATCGAGAAATGAAGAGGGCTTCAAAATAAGTAATGTGATTTTGAAAAAGATTAAACAGCTCGAGAATGCAACGAAGAAAATTCAAAATCTTAATGATAAAAACTTAAACAAAAGATCAATTAAATTTAAGAAAAAAGCACTTAAACTTATTGATAGTTTTGATGAGGGACGTCTTGAACAAGAAGCAATATTGCTCGCGTTAAAGTTTGATGTTAGTGAAGAAATAGATAGAATTTTTTTTCATACGAATTCTTTAATAAAAGAGCTAAATAAAAAAACTTGTAGTGGAAAAAAAATTGACTTTATCTTGCAAGAACTTTTTAGAGAAGCTAATACTTTATCGGTTAAGCTAGATGATCCTAGCTTAAAAGATCATGCCCTTGATATGAAGTTATACATCGAGGAAATGCGAGAGCAGATTCAGAATGTTGAATAAAATAACTAAATCAAAGTTGATTATATTCTCGGCTCCTTCAGGTGCTGGAAAATCAACTCTCATAAAAAATATTATTGAAAAAGGCAATGGCGATATTGAATTATCTATATCAGCAACAACAAGACCCTCAAGAGAAGGAGAAGAACACGGTAGGGATTATTTTTTTATATCTGATGAAGAATTTAACAAATTAAAAGATAGCGATTCTTTTATAGAGCACGCAAATGTTCATGGTTATCAGTACGGAACGTTAAAATCATTTGTGCATGAAAAAATTCAAAATGATATAAGTATTATTTTAGATATCGATGTGCAAGGATTTAATTTGATAAAAAAATCTATGGAACATAATTTATCAATTTTTATAATTCCTCCTTCAATAACAGAACTAAGAAAAAGGCTAATTTCTAGGGGATTAGATTCAAGTGATGTAATAGAAAAAAGATTAACAAATGCTAGAACTGAACTAAAATATGCTGAACAATACGATTATATTGTTTTAAATGATATTTTTGAAAATACGTTAAATGAGTTAGTTTCTATTATTTATGACGAAAATTACAAATATAATAAGAAAACCTATACAAATTTATTAAAAGATTTATTGGATTAATGGGATAATTGCAATTAGAATACGTTTCCCAGGAGAATATTAAATGGCAAGAATTACAGTAGAAGATTGTTTAGAAAAAATACCTAGTAGATTTGATCTCATATTAATGGCATCAAAAAGAGCAAGGCAACTATCAACAACTAGCAGAGATCCCTTAGTAGAGTGGGATAACGACAAGCCAACCTTAGTAGCTTTAAGAGAAATTGAGCAAGGACTTCTTGATCAAGAAACGCTTGAAAAGACTCTTGAAGAAGATGTATTGTTGGATGAGTTTGCATTTCCAACTAATAAAGAAGACGAAAACACAGGATAAATGACTATAGGGGAGTTATTTTGAGTGACCATGCACTCCCAAATTTATTACTTAATGATTTTTCAGGTGATAACCTTTTAAGACTTCCATCAAACTTTTATAAAACAGCAAGATCTTATCTTGATAAAAAATCTTTAAAGAAAATTCAAAAAGCATATTCTGTTGCTTTTTATGCTCATCTAAATCAAAAAAGAAGAGACGGATCTAAGTATATTTCTCATCCAGAAGAGGTAGCCATGATTCTTTTAGATCTTAAAATGGATACTGACTCAATATGTTCAGCTCTATTGCATGATGTTTTAGAAGACTGTGATGTGACAAAAAACAATTTAAAAAACTTATTTGGACCAGATGTTGCCGAGATAGTAGATGGTGTAAGTAAGCTTGGTAAGCTTGACATGAAAAGTGGAACTGAAAGAGAAGTAAATAATTTGCAAAAGATGATGCTCGCTATGTCTAAAGATGTAAGAGTTGTTTTAGTAAAAATTTGTGATCGTTTGCATAATATGAGAACAATTGAACATTTACCCAGATTCAAGCAAATTCAGAAATCAAAAGAAACAATCGAGTTATACGGACCTTTGGCATTAAGAATCGGCATGCAAGATATTAGATCTGAATTAGAAGATTTAGCTTTTAGATGCATTCATCCATTAAGAGCATCTATGCTTGAAAGTGCAATCAAGAAATCAAGTGGAGGTCGAAAAAAGATAGTTACAAAAATACGAAAAGAATTAAAAAGACGCCTCAAGACAAACGGTATTGAAGATGTAGCTGTTAAGGGAAGAGAAAAGAACATTTATAGTATTTACAGAAAAATTAAATCTAAGCATAAACCTTTTTCTGAAATTTTAGATGTTTATGGTTTCAGAATTCTAGTTGATTCTGTTGATGACTGTTATAGATCTCTTGGAATTATTCATAATTACTTTTCTCCAATAGAAAATAGGTTTAAAGATTACATAGCAATACCAAAAAGTAATGGTTATCAGGCCCTTCATACCAGTTTATTAGCTTTAAATGCATTTCCAATTGAAGTTCAAATACAAACAAGAAATATGTCTTCAATTGCAAGTTTTGGGATAGCTGCACATTGGCAATATAAAACAAAAGAGGAAAATATTAGCTCTGGTCTAAGAGCTACAAAATGGTTAACTGGTCTAGTTGATCTTCAAAAAAAGACCAATACTCCAGCTGAATTTGCTCAATCAGTTAAGACAGATCTTAGCTCAGACGAAGTGTACTTATTTTCTCCAAAAGGAGATATATATGCGCTTAGAAAAGGAGCTACTCCGATTGACTTTGCTTATGAGGTTCATACAGATCTCGGCGATACAATAATTGGTTGCAGAGTAAATAGAAGTGATGTGCCATTAAATATCGAATTAGAAACCGGACAAACAGTTGAGATTATTTCATCAAAAAAAGATTTTGAATTAGATCCGTCTTGGTTAAATTATGTTGTAACTAGTAAAGCCAGAAGCGCCATTAGAACAAGATTAAGAAAACAAAAAACTTCTGATGCCAGAAAAGCTGGCAAGGTTTTGCTTGAAACTGAATTAAAAAGAGGTGGGAAGAGTCTCTCTGAATATAGGGGAACTCCGCTCAAAAGAATACTTGATTCCATCGGTGTCACCTCACTAAATAAACTTCTTACAGATTTAGGGCTAGGTAAAAGAACTGGGAGCATTATTGCAGAAAGATTTTATTCAGGCCTAAAGATAAGAGAAGATATTAAGGAAATAAACCCTGTCTTAATTTTAGATAATAAAATTGAAAGTGTTACTGTTAGATTCGCAAAATGCTGCATGCCTGTTTATGGAGATGATGTCGTAGCTCATTCTGATACAGAAAGAGGCATAGTTATTCATCACAAGAGATGTAAACAGGTAAGCCAATTTCTTAAGAAAGACTCACGATATCTACCTGCCATATGGGGTGAAAATAAAAAAGAACATCAATACAAAGCAAAAATAGATATAAATACAGAAGATAAGGTTGGAGTCCTATCAGATCTTGGTTCTGTTTTTGCAAGATCTGCTATCAATATAGGATCTGTTAATACAATGACTATTGATAAGAAATTTGCTGGATTTGAAATTGAAATAGAAGTAAAAGATAAAGAAGAATTACAAAACATAATGCAAAAAGTTAGATCAATGAAATTAACTACGAGTTGCAAAAGAAATATTAATGAAAAGTAAAAAAACATTTCTTTTTTTATGTACAATCCTCCTAATAAGTAACTTCATTTTCACCAAGGAACCAATCAATATGTCAAAAGAAATAATCGCAACAAATAACGCCCCACAAGCTATTGGACCATATTCGCAAGCAGTGAAAACTGGTAATCTAATTTTCATCTCTGGACAAATTCCCTTAAATCCTAAGACAGGGGACTTAGTAAATGGCTCAATAGAAGATGAAGCAAATCAAGTCATGCAAAATATAAGTAGTATTTGTGAGGCAGCTGGCCATTCATTGGAAGACGTCGTGAAAATTACTATTTTTTTAACTGATTTAGGTAACTTTGCTACCGTCAATGAGGTAATGACTAAACATTTCTCTGAACCATATCCTGCAAGAGCGACCATTGAAGTCTCAGGTCTACCTCTTGGTGTGAATGTAGAAATTGAAGCAATTGTAGGAACAGATGGCTAAAAACTTATTATCAATTCAAGATCTTTCAAAAAATGAGATTTTAGATTTAATTAAATTCTCAAATAACTTTATTGATAATGAGGGAAATTTTAGAAAAGAAGATCTTTTTCCTGATAAAACAGTCGCAAACGTCTTTTGTGAGCCCAGCACTAGAACTAAATCTTCATTTGCAATAGCAGCTGGGAATTTAGGATGCTCTGTTTTGGATTTTAATATTGATAATTCTTCTATCCAAAAAGGAGAATCAATATTTGAAACCGTTGATGCTTTAAATCTAATGGGAGTTGATCTTTGTGTTTTGAGACATCCAGAGTCAGTAATACAAGAATTAGCAGTGTCTCTCCCCAAAATGGTCTTTATAAATGCAGGAGAGGGATCAATTTCGCATCCAACTCAAGCATTGTTAGATATGAAGACAATTATTGATCATAAAAAATCGCTGGATGGTCTAAAGATTGTTGTTGTTGGCGATCTCGATCATTCAAGAGTTACATCATCTTTTGTAGAAGGTATTTCAAATTTTCCAATTGAATCTTTAACATTTTCAGGACATCCAGAAATGTGTACCAACTATCAAAGTCCTAAAATTGGAAATTATGAACCGGATTTAGAAAAAGCGTTGCAAGATGCAGACGTAGTTATGACTTTGAGAATACAGTATGAAAGATTCCAAGAAGAATTAAATTTAGATTTAGATACATATAAAGAGTCATATCAACTCTCTTCAGAAAAACTAGAAAATGCAAAGGGTGATGCAATTATTATGCACCCTGGTCCAGTAAACTATGTAGAAATAACTGAAGCAGTATACGATTCTGAAAATTCAGTTATCAGACAGCAAATAGCTAATGGAGTTGCAATAAGAATGGCTGTTTTATCTCAATTTTTGAGTGGCTAAAGTTCTTTTTACTGTTTCAACAATTGAAATAGTATTCTGATCAATTTCAACATTGACACTAGAACCTTTAGAAAGACTATCAAGATTCGTAACTGAAAGAGTTTCCGGTATTAAGTGAATATTAAAAGTATTTTTATTAACTTTGCCCAAAGTTAAACTACATCCATTAACGCCTATATATCCCTTCTCAAATATAAATTCATGATATTTTTTTGGGAAGCTAATAATAAGATCTTTTGAATTAGACTTTTCAATAATTTTTTTTACTGTTCCTGTAAAGTGGATATGTCCTGACATCAGGTGACCACCAATTTCTGAAGATGCCTTGATAGATCTTTCTAAATTTACCATAGAGCCTTTTGCTATATTTTTTAGATTAGTTCGTAAAAGTGTTTCCTCAATGGCATCAAATTTTAATTTATTAATTCCGTTATCTAATGATGTAAGACATATACCATCCACTGAAATGCTTGCACCTTTTTTTAAGCCTTTATTAAAGCTTTTTGGAGCAGCTATCTCAATAGCTAGATTACCCTCTTTGTTAGTTACTTTAGTAACTTTACCAATACCTTGAACTATTCCTGAAAACATTTAGGCTCCCCAGGTTTCTCTATATTTATTTAAGTCATCAAGATGATTTTTGAATGATGAATCGTTTTCTACAAAACTTATTAATGAATCTAAGTTAACAATAGATTCAACTTTTAAACCATAATCTAATTCGAGCTCTTTGCTGGAGGACAAATCTGATAATCCTCTTTCTTGTCTATCTAAGCCAACAATAATAGAAGAGGGCGTTGCTGATAGATCTTTAATTGATTCAATTGACTCTCTTCCAGCCGTACCAGCAGATAAAACATCGTCAATTATTAAAACATTTCCCTTAGGCTTTATGCCAATTATGTTTCCTCCTTCCCCATGATCTTTTTCTTCTTTTCTATTAAAGGATAGAGGATAGTTTTCTCCTTTTTCACTAAAAAGTGTAGCTACTATTGAACCAAGAAAGATGCCTTTATATGCAGGACCATAGATACAGTCAAATTCCATTTCTTTATCTTGAATTGCATCAACATAACATTTTGCTAACTGATACAAGCTGCACCCACCAAGCATTTTTGCAGCATTAAAGAAATATGGACTTGACCTACCTGATTTTAAGGTAAAGTTACCAAACTCCAGTGATTTTGATTCTATTGCTAAATTTAAGAATGACTTTTGATAATCTTTCACTTACTCAATACAGGCTTTTTGTTTTTTTATAATCTCAGCAATCGCTGAACTACCTAAATTAAGCATATCACTAAGTTCAGTTTTTGAGAAAGGAGCATCTTCAGCGGTACCTTGTATTTCAATAAGTTCATCCCTTTCATTCATCACAATATTTAAATCGGTATCGGCTGAACTATCTTCATCATAGTCCAAATCTAATAGTATTTTATTATCTTTAATTCCAAGAGACACCGCAGCTACAAATGCATTTATAGCTCTTTGATCGTCATGATAATTTTTAATTGCTAGAAACAGAGCAACGCAACCTCCAGTAATAGCAGCAGTTCTAGTTCCACCATCTGCTTGTATCACATCGCAATCAACATTTATTGTTTTTCCTTTTAAATATTTAAGGTTTACAGCTTGACGTAATGATCTTCCAATTAATCTCTGAATCTCTTGAGTTCTTCCACTTTGTTTTCCTCTAGCTGCCTCTCTGCTCATTCTTTCATTTGTCGATCTAGGCAACATTCCATACTCGCCTGTGACCCAACCTTTATCAGAATTTTTCATCCATCGAGGCACATTGTTCTCTAAAGATGCATTACATATAACTTTTGTATTCCCAAAAGATACTAAAACAGAACCCTCTGCATGGATATTCACATTTGGTTCTATAGAAATATCTCTAAGTTGATTATGATTACGGTTCTGGTTTCTTTCCATTAGATAATTAGTAGAGCTTAGCCAAGATTATCTTTGACAATTTTACTTACCATTCCCATATCAGCCGACCCAGCAAGTGATGAATTTAATATTCCCATCACTTTACCCATATCTTGCATGGAGGATGCTCCTGCATTTTCAATTGCTTCTTTTACTTTTTGAGTGACTTCTTCTTCACTAAGTTGAGCAGGTTTATATTTAGAGAGAATATCCACTTCTTTTTGTTCTTTATCAGCTAGATCATCTCTTCCACCGCTTTTAAACTGAGTAATGGAATCATTTCTCTGTTTAATCATTTTATTTACAATTTGAAGAGCCTTGGAATCATCTGCCTCTTCTTGATTATCTATTTCAAAACGTTGAACTTCGGCAAGAAACATACGAATGGTGTCTCTTTCCAAATCATTTTTATCAAGCATTGCTTGTTTAAGATCTTTTTTGATATCAGATAACAGTGCCAAAACTATCTATGTCTTTGCCTAGAAAAAGAAAATTTCCTATTAGTTTTTCTTGCTCTTTTGACAGCTGCAGCCATTAAACGTTTCTTTTTTTCAGTTGGTTTTTCATAAAATTCTCTAGCTCTGATTTCTGGAACTATTGCAGCTTTCTCACAAGCACGTTTGAATTTTCTCAAACCAATATCAAAATGTTCTGTATCTTTTATAATAATTGAAGGCATAATGTGTCGCGTAGTTTAGGCTTTTATTAACATTTTTGCAAAACTTTTTTATGAAAACTTTAGGTATAGAAACTTCATGTGATGAAACAGCAATTGCTGTATACGATAGTAACAAAGGAATTGTAGGTGAATCTGTTCATAGCCAAATGAAAATGCATGCCGAATATGGTGGTGTGGTTCCTGAGTTGGCTTCTAGAGATCATTGCGTGAAAATAATTGATGTATTAAAAGATGCTCTTGGGGAAGATACATTAGAGAGTATTGATAAAATAGCTTATACATCTGGGCCTGGTTTACTTGGAGCACTGCTGATTGGTGAAAGCTTTGCACAAGGTTTATCTACTGCATTAGATGTTCCACTTATTCCAATTAATCATTTGGAAGGTCATTTAATGTCTCCTATGATGGAATTTCCTGAAATTTCTATGCCATTTATATGTTTATTAGTTTCAGGTGGTCACAGTATGATTGTTGATGTTAAAGCAAAAGCTGATTATGAAATACTTGGGCAATCTCAAGATGATGCTGTTGGTGAAGCGTTTGATAAAGTTGGTAAATTACTAGGACAACCTTACCCTGGAGGACCTTATATTGAAAAATTGGCCCTTAAAGGGAATCCTTTAGCTTATGATTTCCCAAGACCAATGATTCATAGCGATAATTTAAACATGAGTCTTAGCGGTTTAAAAACAGCAGTTTTGTATACGATCCAAAAAATTGGGAATTTAAATGATAAGATCAAGGCTGATATCGCAGCATCTTTTCAAACAGCTGTTACAGATGTTTTGATAGCTAAAATTAAAAAGGCTATTAAAGAAACTCATCGATCTGATGTTATTGTTGCTGGAGGGGTTGCTGCAAATAAATATATAAGAGAAGAATTTAAAAATCTTGAAGGTATACTTAACATTAAGGTTTATTATCCAGATTTAAAATATTGTGGAGATAATGCAGCTATGATTGCCTTTGTAGGCTCAATGATGTCACCTCCCAAGGAACAAGACATTAGATCAAAAGTAAGGGCAAGATGGCCCCTAAACGAATTAACACAATGAAAGACATAATTTATATAAAAGATTTAAGAGTTGAAACAATCATAGGTATTTTTGATTGGGAGCGAAAAGTTAAGCAAGAAGTAAGTATCGATATGGAGTTTCCATTTGATTGCAAAAAAGCAGCTAAAACCGATTCAATTGAAGACACAGTTGATTACAAAACTATCTGTAAAGCTGTTATAAAATTTGTTGAGGAATCATCCTTTCAGCTACAAGAGTCTCTTGCTGAAGGCATTGCATCTTTAGTCAAAGATGAGTTTCAAGTTGAATCAATAAAATTAAGAGTTTCAAAGCCAGGCGCTCTAAGAGGCGCTAAAGATGTTGGATTGATTATTCATAGATGATGACATATTTTTTATCACTTGGAAGCAATATCAACGCAAAAGAGAATCTAGATTTCGCACAATCAGAACTTAATAAGATCTTAATCAATACCAAATCTTCCTCAATACACAAAACTAAAGCTGAGGGATTTGAGGGAGATGATTTCTT
>CENU01052367.1_pt1 | contig 23321 bp, 37 predicted proteins | sample 361331 | NCBI WGS metagenome assembly CENU01 (sample SAMEA2619766, study PRJEB7988) | marine metagenome | isolation source: saline water (ENVO:00002010), including | reverse complement strand
CCCCCTTTTCCCTTCAACCTTGATTGGCAGTAGACATTCAGCTCAATGGCTGAGCTCATTCATTCACAGTTCAATTCATCACAGATCATTGTTGCGGTATTGAGATCATCAGCCACCCAGTGGCGATTAGGAAATTTCTTATGCCGCACGACAAGCTTCTGGCCGGAACCACGCAGAATGAAACATCCGTGGGCGTAGGGCATCACCATATGCTCCATTCCAGTTGTCCCACCCGCAGCATCAAAACTCTGGCCTTGATCAAGCATTGAAGCCATGGGATGCAGTGAGCGACTGAGACAGGTTTAAGCGCACCAATCAATCAAATTTCAGAGGCATCAGCAAATGAGATACTTCGCAATCTATTGCCTCTAAGAAGGTAGAAATGCTCAATGAGCATTGACAAAAGGCAATCACATCTCATGAGGCCATTGAATTCCGTCACAACCCAATTCAGCTGTTGATGATCAAGCGGATCAATCCAGCGACAGCTGATCAACGCCCAACCCCGATAGGCTCTGTCGCCCGCCTCCAGTGCACCACTGCTTTTGCCATGTTGCGTCTTATTCCCGTTGCTGCTGCCGCTGCAGTGGCTCTGGCCCTGGCAGCTTGCGGCGGCGACCAGTCAGCAACAGACACAGCAACGCAACCCCGTGGAGCTGGGCAGAGCGCTGCCTCCAGCAGCAACGCTCCACAAATTGAACCGATCTTGATCGGCAGCTCCGGGCTCAGCGGTGAGACACTGACTTACCCCAAAGGCACAGCTGAACTGCGCTTAGTACGGGTGACGTTGCCCGCCGGCGCCATCGTGCCCCTGCACACACACCCTGCACCCCTGATCGCCTACGTGGCCTCCGGTGAGGTGCGCCACAACCGAGGCGCCCAGATCAACACCTTCAAAGCTGGGGAGGCCTTCATCGAAAGCGAGAAGGGCGCTGAGCACACCGTTGAAAACGCCAGCCAGGAGCCGGCTGTTGTCTTCGTTGCCATCGCCTCGGTGGAAGGGCTGCCCACCACCGTGTTTGCTGATCCAGGCGGCAACGAGAAGTAGCCGATCGGTTCAGGCCAAAAAAAGGAGGGCCCTCAGGCCCTCCTGGAACCCGTGGGGCAGCCGGGATCAGCCTTCCATCGAAGCGAAGAGCTTCTTGTGATTGGCCACCACATCGGCATCGGCAATGGCGGGAGTGATGTCCATCTCAACGCCGAACTGGGCGCGCCAGGGAGCCAGATGCTGGAAGAGCTCATCGGTGCCGCGGGCCTTGAAGATGCCCACCACCTGACCTTGACCGGGCAGGTGCACCCGATTGATCAGCTCAAAGCCATCAAAGTTGTCGTTCGGGCAGCCACCCTCGAAGTAATTGATGAATTCGCGGTATCCCGCGAGCTGGCTGTCGATGTCAGGGAAGGTCCCGATCACCAGATAAAGCTGCATGGCAGAGAGGCATCGATGCCCCGCGAGGGTATGGCCTTTGCCGCCCGGCCAGGAGTCTCAGCGATGACAACAGCAGCGTGTTGATCAACGGCCAAAAGAGCCCGAAGGTGGCGTGAACCCCCGGGACTGTCCCAAGGGTGGGAGCGCCCCCAAGGGGTGAACCATCGCACGAGCAAACGCTCGATGGCTGCGCCTGGGGGAACGACTCCTGGACGTCCCAGAGATGTCGCCTTCATCCCAGGCACAGCCACTGAAGCGCAGCTGGACCCGGGCTCATGGGGCCCATGCATCAAGCCGGAGGGCCCATGGAGAAGCCGCACCGTTCTGCAGAGCCGCTGCTCGGCTCAACTGAACTTGGGGGGATAAGGGGGCTCACCGGCCAGCTCCAGATTGATCGGGTGGCAGATGTTCATCAAAGCTCCGGTGCCGAAATCAGGGCCAGTGGGTCCATCAATGAACTGCTGAAACTGCTCCGCACTGATGTCCTCCCGGACTTCCCAGATGCAGTAAGCAGGGCCCTCGGGGCTGATGGGGTTGAAGCAATGGTTGTAGTAACCAGCCTCCAGGTTGGCTTGAACCGCCTCATCCCAGCCGCCACCAGGAGCGCGGAGCGTTTGCGCCGTCTGCCACCACTGCTGCGCCTTGCCCAGGCGGAATTCGTGATGAACCAAGAAAAACTTTGAGGCCATGCCGTGCCAAGAAGCCAGGCAACTGAAGACCAGAGCATGCCGCCCTGGCGGTATCACCTGGCACTAAGCCGCAGGTGCCAGACCACGGATCAACCAGAACTCCAACCCACCAAGCGCCGCAAAGGTCAGCAGCAGCAGGATCACAAACAGCTTGCCGTTCACAGCCGCCGAGCCACTGGTTGCAGGATGGCGCCGGCAGCGTCTCGCTGCACCGAACCCATGGGGTTCAGTGGCTCAAGCTGACGCGCTGATAGCAGAACCAGAGCCACTGCTGGAAAAAGAGGTTGCGATGCGAACGCCACAGGGTCTGGGGCGCATCGGCATCAAAATTGAGCGGAGGCGGCACATCACCACGCGCCCGGTCTCGCTCCATCTCCGCCAGCAGACGCCCGGAGTTGTATTCCGGATGGCCCAGGTGCATCAGCTGGCGCTGGTCGGTGGTCTCAAAAATCGTGTAACCCACATCCTCGCCATGGGCGAGCAAGCGCAAACGGCCCTGGCGCTGGGCCGCTTCCATGGCGCCATCGTCCAGACCGGCATGGCGGCTCTGGGGGCAGAAGAAGACATCATCCTGGGTGCCCATCAAGGCATGGCCAGGCACCAGGCTGCGCATGGGGAACACCCCGAAGAGCTTCTGCTCAAAGGCCGTCTTGTCGACGCCGGCGAGGTAGGCCAGGGCAAAACCGGCCCAACACAAACCCAGCGTGCTGGCACAGGCACTTCTGGCCACGGCCACCAGTTCGCTGAGTTCGGCCCAGTAATGCACCTGCTCGTAGGGCAGATGCTCCACCGGGGCGCCAGTGATGATCAAGCCATCGAGGGGAGCTGTGGCATTGGCCTGCTCCCAGGAGACGTAGAGCTCATCGAGATGCTCGTGATCCCAGGTCTTGTAGTCATGGCTGGCCAGACGGATCCAGATCGGCTCGATCTGCAGCGGCGAAAGGCCGAGGGGGTGCAGCAGGTTGAACTCGTACTGCATCCCCAGCGGCATGATGTTGATGATGCCGATGCGGAGCGGCCGGATGTCCTGCCGCTCCGCCAGATCCGGCTCGATCCAGGAGATGCGGTTGCGCTCAATCGCCGAGATTTTGTGATAACTACGCGGCAGAATTAGCGCCATCGATCCATCTCCTGCTGCGCTTATTGGAGACCGGCCAGGGCCTGCTCGAAGTCGCCAATGATGTCATCGATGTGCTCGATGCCCACCGACACCCGCACCATCGTGGGCGTGACCCCAGCGGATTGCTGTTCGCTCTCTGAAAGCTGCTGGTGCGTGGTGGAAGCAGGGTGAATCACCAGAGTTTTGGCATCGCCAACATTGGCCAGATGGCTGGCGAGCTTGAGGCCATTGATGAAGGCCACCGCATCGTCGTAACCGCCCTTAAGGGTGAACATCAGCATGCAGCCCATGCCGCGCTCGGTGCAGTAGCTCTTGGCACGCTGGTGGTAGGGATCTGAGGGCAAGCCGGGGTAGCTGACGCTCGCCACCTGGCTCTGACCCTCAAGCCACTGGGCCAGGGCCATGGCGTTGGCGGCGTGGCGCTCCACCCGCAGGCTCAGGGTCTCAAGACCCTGCAGGAGCATGAAGGAGTTGAAAGGGCTCTGGGCCGGGCCCCAATCGCGCAGACCTTCAATGCGGGCGCGCAGGGCAAAGGCGATGTTGCGATCAGCCGGCAGGCCGAGCATGCCGCAGATGTCACTGCCAAAGCCAAAGGCATCCCAGTGCACCAGGCCGTGATAAGCGGCGCTGGGCTCACTCATCAGCGGGAACTTGCCGTTGCCCCAATCGAAGGTGCCGGCATCGACGATCACACCACCGAGGCTGGTGCCATGGCCGCCAATCCACTTGGTGGCGCTCTCCACCACCACATCAGCGCCGTGCTCAATCGGACGGATCAGGGCACCAGCCGCCCCCAGGGTGTTGTCGACGATGAGGGGGATGCCGTGGTCATGGGCCAGGGCCGCCAGCGCCTTGAAATCGGGAATGTTGAAGCGGGGGTTCCCCATGGCTTCCACATAGATGGCCTTGGTGTTGGCATCGATCTGGGCCTTGAAGCTCTCGAGCTCATCACCATCGGCGAATTTGACGTTGATGCCCAGGCGCGGGAACTGCACCTTGAACTGGTTGTAGGTGCCGCCGTAGAGAAAGGAGGTGGAGACCAGGTTGTCGCCGGCCTGCATGAAATTGGTGATGGCCAGGAACTGGGCGGACTGCCCCGATGCCGTCGCCACAGCCGCTACACCCCCCTCCAGGGCCGCAACGCGTTTTTCGAACACGTCGGTGGTGGGGTTCATCAAACGGGTGTAGATGTTCCCGAATTCCTTGAGCCCGAAAAGGTTGGCGCCGTGCTCGGCATCGTTGAAGACGTAGGACGAGGTCTGATAGATGGGCACCGCCCGGGCGTTGGTGGTGGGGTCGGCCACCTGACCGGCATGCAGCTGCAGGGTTTCAAACCGTGGGCTCATCGGGGCGTTCAAGCTCGCGGCACCGTTCTAGCTGGCGACTGCTCAGGGCCCTGGTGATCCCCTAACTGGACAGGCCGATGCGCTGCAGCTGCCGAGAGGAGATCTGCAGCTGACGCGAGAAGAGCCCGGCGGCAACGATCAGATTGAGCATCGCCAGGGCAAACAGGGGCGTCAGGGTGAGCGTGAGGTCAATGACCGGGCTCACCAGGCTGATGAAGATGATGAAGATCACCAGGGCGATCAGCATCACCGCCAGGGTGAGCAGATTGATGGAGCGATTGGTCAGTGCGACGCGGTCGCGCAGCACACGCTTTTCGTACTCCACTTCATCAGGAGCGATGATCACATCGGGCTCAGCGGACAACTGGCGGTAGCGATCGATGATGCGTTGGCGGGTGGTCATGATGTGACCGAGCAGGTTGCTCATCGCCACCAGCAAAAACGCGGGTGCCAGGGAGATGCGGATCGCGTTACTGAGCTCAACGCTGGGATGCACGGCTTGGAGCCCTCAGACACTGCTGTCCTAGCCACGCTGCCGCCCCAACAGGTGATGGGCTGGCGTTGATCAGGCTTTCGCCAGCCGCATCAGCCTGGGGCCCTCGCCGGCCCGATCGATGCTGAGCGCCTTGGCGCACGCTTCAACAGCGGCGGCTGAATCCTTTGCTCATGCGATCCACCGTTCGCTGGCGCCGGCGTCTCTCCTGGTGACTGCCGGCGTCGCGGCCGGATCGCTCAGCTCTGGGGCGCCGCTGGCTCCTTGGTGTACCTGACGGTGCAGCGGTAGTGGTTGTCATTGCGAACCTGCACCGTCACGCAGCGGGTATCGGTGATTCGCGCCCCTGCAGGCACCTGGCTGCGGGCACGCATGGCGGCATTGGCCTGATTCCAGATGGATCCGGCGGTGATGGAGCCAGCCCGGGCTGCAGGGGCGCTCCAGCCACCAAGCAACAGAGCCAGCGAGAGAGCAACGGTGCCTCGCATCGCTTCAACAGCAGGGGATGGACGCAGATAAACCCCGCCGGAGCGGGGCTGGTCTATCTGCTACCTCGTGCCCGAGGGGGCACTGCACCAAGCTGTCTCAGAAGTCTCAGCCAAGACCCATTTGCACGGATTTGCTTTCGCTTGAAGAAAAAATCCGGCAGCTGTCCTAGACACAACGCAAATCTGCCAACCGCATGCGTCGCCCCACCGCCCTGATCCCGGCCTTGACCTTGCTGCTGAGCCTCACGGGAGGCGTCCTCCCGGCTGCCGCTGACAGCACCAAGGCCTGGTGCAGCCTCTTCAGCGCCAAGGACAGCAGCGGCGCACTGCCAGAACCGGTGCGCTGCACCTTCAGCCAGCGCCAGGGCAATGTGATCGTCTCGATGCCCAAGCGACAATTTGATTTCCCCGCCAAGGAGCAGGGCAAGACCTACCAGCGCGACAACCACAGCGCCGGCATTGGCTTCAGCAAGGAAGGGGAATTCACCTTGGTCGTCTTTTGGCAGGATCCACGCCTGCAATAACAACCAATGAACTGAATCTGCTGACATGGCGCAGATTTGGTCACTAATGCCACAACCGCCTGCCCATCCACTGCTTTGCTGATGGCATTGAACGGATTGGAGGTTCAAAGCCATGATCGGCATGGTTCGATTCCATACCTTCAGGCAGGGCGTGTTCCGCCTGATCGAGGTGGATCATGACAACGCGGAGAGCACACGCAACCAACTGCTTTCTGATGGCTACGTGTTCTGGTCAAGCCAGGAAATGCCAGCTGAGAAAGTTGTTGAACACGTGCAAATGGTCTGAGCTGATGGCCATGCACGATTCCACATCACAGCTGTTGCAGCAGCTTCTGGAGACTATTGGTGATCTCGCTGAGCTCAGCGCCCAAGGCGCTGAGCCCCCAGAGGTGGGCGATGCCCTGGAGCAGGCACTCACGCTGCTGCAGCAAGCCAAGGCCTTTCATGGCTCTCAAGAACATCAACAGGGTCAGTGGCAGATCCGCGTCATCAGACCGCTCGATGTTGTTGCCGCCTGACCATTTGTGCCCACGTATTCCAGCAACCACACCATGGACAACGCCATTGCCCTGAGTCTCAATCAACAATTTGATTTAGAGCGCACCAACCGCAGCATCGATGCACTCACCGATGTGGATCGCCTCCGCGCTGTTGTCAAGGATCTACTGATCAAATGGCATTGCGAGCGCGCCGAAAGCCGCCGCGCTGTGCATCAGCAACTGGGCACTCAACCGCCATCGATCTGACATCCCAGCAGGGCGCCACCAACAGCACCAACCGGAACACCGAGCCAGCGTCCGCGCCCCTGGGTGACAACAGCCCCAAGACCGGCACCTACCAATCCCCCGGCGATGGTGCCTTCGATGCAGCTGTTGGTGTCCTCCTGCCGGGCAAGGGGCTCATCGTCGTTCTCTTCTGCCAGTGATCCCATCGGAGCCAGCAGCAGTGCCCCGGCCAACAACAACGCCAGTCGCTTCATCTCTCAGAACAAGTGACGGCTGCATGGTCCCGTGCGGCCGCGGCCCGTCAAGCCGCTTGCGCTGAGAGTCCGCTGAGTTCAAGGCAGCGTGAAGCCGCCATTCATGTGTTCCACATCGAGCATCACCCAGCTCAGCCAGATCACAACGGCCAGCACCCCGCCCACGGCCGCCACCTTGGCTGCTGTGCGCAGGGCCACCTCCACCAAACCGACTTCTTTCATGGCACTGCTGCGGCGTGCTGCCATCTTCGCTCGGCGGGAATGCGAGTTCTGCAACAGGTCGCTTGAAACACGGCAGATCCATTGCCATGGCAGGCAACATGCCCCCATGGGCACGGATCACTGGCTCAAGGACACCCAGGGCTACTGGGTGGAGCGGTTCCGCGAAATGCCGGGTCAGAGTGACCTGCCGGCCTGGGCCGTTGACCGTGGTCGTCTGATCCAAGGCCAGGCACCCCTACTCAAAAGCCGCCGGCGCTTATCCAAAGACAGTGCCCGCCAGCTCTGGCAACAACGAATGCTGGAGGGCTGGCAGCGCTGTGAACCCCAGTGGTGACGAGCCGGCCAACGGTGCCAGCACAACCACGAGGGCATACATCAGCAGCAGCAGCACCCAAAGCTGCCATTCGCCCGCCGGGCGCCCCATCGCTGCAACCTTTTCCTCTGAGCAGAAAATATTCGGTGCAGTGGGGCTCTGCAGCGTGAGGGCTTCTTAAGTTACGAACGAGTTTATTGACTTAGCCAGGCTCAGCGATGGCACAGAACCTCTGGCTGGCGGTGACAGCAGCAGTGCTGCTGCAGAGCCCATTTGCTGCAGCTCAGGTGCACAACAACGGCGTCAAAACAGCCTGCATTAACAACAACTGCCGCAGCAAAGCCCTGCCCAGGCACTACAAAACCGTGCCGACCCGGCGCATCAGCCGGGTCTCCAGGAGCCTGGCTGTCTTTGAGAACAACCTCAGCGGCACCAAGAACGCTTACTTCGCCAACAGTCGCAACGCTTGTGACAAGGGATTTCGGTTTGGTGTCGCCAGCAACGGCAGTGGCGTCTGCTCACCGCGACGCACGTTCAGTCCGTCGCTCAACACCAATGTCGGCAAGGCCTTGAACGACCGCCAATTGGATGACACCACCTTGACGCCATCCAACGAATCAGGGCGAGACGTCAGCCAATACGTTCGCGAGCGGGTGCAGGCTGCTCGCGAAGTCTTTCCTGATCTCAACCAAACCCGAGACCCAGTGGTGCAGGTGGAAGAGGTGGTGGAGGCCCAAAGCTTCCGGCAGTCCATTCCCGAGGACTACAGCACCCCACGGCAACGACGTTCGCTCCAGCGCCAGACGGTGCAAATGGTCAACAACTCCTTCAACGCTGCAGACATCAAACCTCTCGATGAGGACATGTTCAGAAACACATTTGCCATCCCCGGCGTCCACCCCAACCGCTGCGCCGGCAAGCGCGCCCAGTCCCGGCGCTGCCAGGAGTGATCAGCCGCAGCGCATAGAAAAAAAGGTGAGACGCCCGAAGGCTCCCACCCTCTTATTTGGTGTGGTGCCGGCGTGAACCGACGCCAATGTCTTAGGCCACACCGGGGAGCGAGCCGGCATCAACCATAACCTTTTCATAAATTAAAAAGCTCGGCCTAACTCCCCGCCAACTGCGGGAAGGCCACCTTGAGACCGCTGAAGAGCATCTGCACCGCAATGGAGGTCAGCAGCAGGCCCATGACCTTGGTGAGCACCTGCAAGGCAGAGACGCTGATCTTGGCGGCCAGCAGATCACCGAGGGCAAAAATCAAATAAATAATGACGGCAAGGACCAACACCACCACGCTGAGAGCCAGGCGTCCGGAGCCCTGGGCGGCATGGGGATCGGCGATCACCACAGTCAGCGTGCCTGGCCCGGCCAACAGCGGGATCCCCAAGGGCACAACGCCTTTGACGGTTGATCCCTGATCACGCTCGACGCACTTGGGGTCATGGTGTTCTTTGGGGGTCTCTGATCGGAGCATCGAGAGGCCGATCAACAACACGATCACCCCACCCGCGGCCTGAAACGCACCACGGCTGATGCCAAAAAAACCCAGCAGGGCATCGCCAAGAAAGACCGCCAGCAGCATCGCCACGACAAAGGTGAAGGCGGCGCTGCGGGCGATGGCACGATCACGGCGCTTGTCTCCATCGGTGAAGGAGAGGTAGATCGGCAGATTGCCCAGGGGATTGGAAATCGTGAAGATGGCAACCGCCGTATTCAGCAGTGACATGCAAAGGCGTGCTGATTAGCCCGTTTAAAGTAGCCGCGATCGCAGGGCAAGACTTGGAATTCATTTCAAACCAGCCTTGCCATCCCAGCAGGTGATGACAGAGCTGAAAACATTCCTGGCGACTGCTTGATATCACTCCTTCTCCAGGACGATGACTGGAGATGTTCAAGCGCTCATGGCATCCCTGCTCTCGTTGATCGCAGTGTTGGTGTTCATCGGGGTCATGAATAATCGCGGCCAACAACGGGCTGCAGGAGAGCCCCGCTGATCAGACTCGTATGACTTCTTTATTTTTCATCTCATGAGATGAAATTGTCATGAAAGAAGCAGACAGTCATCAGCCGCCTCCATACCTTGAATGCAACGGGCCTCAGTCGCCATTGTTCAACAACACGCTCATGGGACCTGCGGGCAACACGGTGGAGAACAATCTCTATCTCTGGCGCATCCGCGCCAAGCGGGAAGCCATGCGCCGCCACGGGGAGAAATGGAGCGTGGATCATGACCGCACCATGGTCAAACTGCTCTATCGCTGGGAGGTGATCAACCACCAGCAACTCCAAGAGGAGCTGCGCCTGATCAGCCGCACCATCAACAGCCGCTGCCTCAGCACCCCGGGGCTGGGCAAGCTTCGTTTCTACTGAGCCCAGCCAGCCGCCAGGATGGGATGGCCCCATCGGCCAGTCCGTGATGCCCTGGTCCTTGCTGTTTCTGCTGGCTCAAGCTGGCCAGCCCTTTGCCATTCCGGCGCGCGACAGCGCCGCTGAGCTGGCGGCTGAATCCCAGGCTGTTGACAACGCCGCTGCAGCCATAACGCAGCAGGAGTGCGCCATCAGCGTTGCCACCATGGAGCGGTTTCGGCGCACACGCCGCCTGCAACACTCCTGCCGTTAAGTCAGAGATCGCAGTAGGTCTTGACCCCTCGAATCCAGGCGGTGGTGGGAATCTGCTCAACCACCCTGGCCTCAGCCTCAGCCCGCTGTTGCTTGGGGTGATAGCGGTGCAGATTCACCCGATCATTGCGATTGAGGTACGGGCGGATCTGGTCATCGCGCAGGGCTGCGCGGTTGTTGTTGCATTTGCGCTGCACGGCATGCCAGCCCTCGTGCTTCAAGGTGCTCAGCAACTCAGCCACATTGCGGCGGTGGTTGCCCTGACAGATGATGACCGTATCAATGCTTGGGCGATAAAAGCCAAGGATTCCCTGGCGGCACTCGGGGTATCCCATCGACCACAGCACTTTGGTGCCGATCCGCTCGATCGTCTCCTCCACCCCCTGCAATTCCGGTGTGAACGCCGCGGCCGGTGCCGCCATGGCCACGGCGAGGAGCAGGAAGCGCTTCACCACACAAAGGGTGTATCCGAGAGGCTGTCCTGCAATGTCGGCGCTTCCTTGCCCCGCTGCTGTTGCAACTGACGGCGTTTCACCGCCGCCATGAAAACCTTGGCCAAACGGCTGCATCCCCCCTTGCGGTTGATCCAGGCACGCACACGACCACGGAATCCACTGGTTTTGGAGATGGCCGTGATGTCCTGCTGGGCCAAGCCTTTACGAAGCAGATAGCGGTTACCGACCTGCTGTGCCTTGGCCTTGCTCATCAAACCGGAGCGATACAAACACCAGCTGTATCCAAGCCCGACCACCGCTGTGTTGTACTCCTGTTCGGTGAATGCCTCTGCGCTCGGTGCACCGAGCACAGAAGCCATCAAAAGGGGCATCAGCCTGCGCAGCATGGCCTTCCCTGGCCCGTTGAAATTTGAACAAGCCTAGGCGGATTTAAGCAACGGAACTCAGCCGAGTAAGGATTCACCGCCACTGCTGTTGAGGGCCAGCAGCATCAGCACCAGCACCACAGCGCCCATCAGCAGAACGACCTGCCACACCTCAGAATCACCATTCATCTGCTGCGCCTGGGGAGCCATGCCTGGGTTGTAGCAACGGCTCAGCCGACTCTCAGCCAACCGGCAGCCCACGCACCGGAGCCAAGCCGATCGCGTCGATTACAACCAGACCACTCCACACCAATGTCATGCAGCAGGCCTACCGCCGCCGGCAGCAGCAGCGGCAGATCTTTCGCTCCAGCAGCTCAACGCCCCGTTACGACCGCTGGTTCATCCTTCTGGCCATGGTGCCTCTCACCGCGGGGCTGGCCCATGGCCTGAGCCTAAATCCACCATTACAAGAACGCGACCAACTGCGGCTCAGCGTGGAGCGCAGGCCCTGATCAGGCGGCGGCCAACACCAGTTCCGTGCGGTTGCTGACCTGAAGTTTGCGAAACAGGCGATGCAGATGGCTCTCCACTGTGCGCTGCGATAGCGACAGTTCCGTGGCAATCCGTTTGTTGCTGCAGCCATCTTTAAGAAGCTCCAGCACCCTCTCCTCTGCCGGACTCACGCTTGGTTTCTCGCCACGCGGCCGCTCTGATCTCAAGCGGCGCTGATGACAACAATCCCGCAGTTGGCGTGCCAGCAGCTGGGAGGGGTGCGGCTTGAGTGCTGCAGCGACCTGGCTGCGGGCAAGCCCCACCACAGGCAGCACGGAAAGCCCCCGCCGGGAGTCACCCAATTCCTCCTGCAAGCATTGCCACAACGCGATCGCATCCCACTCCTTTTGATCTGCAGCCCAAGGAAGTGAGCGCAGCTTGGGGGCGACGCGGGCCAGCTGCCGCACGGCATCGTGCCAGCCGCCATAGGCCAGCGCCTGAAGCCCCAGCCCAGCGAGTGATTGCTGGACGGCGCGGCGAATCAACACATCAGCATCCACCACCACAGCGATGTCGTGGTGAAGCAGCACAACAGTTCCAGGCATGCGCCAAGTTGACGTAAACAACAGCGCCCAAGTGCTCCGGCTTGCCCAAGGACCCGATGGGGTCCAAACCGAAGTGGGTGAATATTTAAAGGAGCGCAAAGAAACTGTCAAGACAAAATTCAGACTCCTTTCAGATGACTCCCATGCAGAACTTATTCGCTCTGCAGAAAAATTCAGCAGGACCAAGAAAAGCATGCTTTTCATGCATCTACAGAGTCTGCAATTGACACCAAGCGCGGAGATTGGGCGAGCTCAATCACATCACCTGCCAGTGATTATCATTCAATAACTGGTAATTAAGCTGCTTCCAGCCGCCCTTCCACTCATAGGGCTCTCCGCAATGGGGCCAGCTGAGGTTCACCCATCTGGGGGATCCAATGCTGCACGACGCCCAATTAGGACATAAGGTCTGATCAGAGGTGATCTTGAGCACACCCCCGGTGAGCGCGGCAGAGGTTTACAACCCGCAGCAATTGTCCCACTGGGGTTTGCTCCGCCAGGTGCGCCGAGAAGCCTTGATCGATGGTTGCATCAAGGACGTCGCGCCACCCGAGCCGGAGACGTTCAAAAAGCTCCTGGAGCAATGGTGCAGCCAACTGCGCATCGACTCCCCAGAAGCCCTGCAGCGCTGGCAGCAGCAGCAGGGGCTCACCCCTGAGCAGTGGCAGGCATTCGTGGCGCGCCGCTGGCGCTGGCTCAACTGGTGTGAAGCCGCGTTTGCCAGCAAGCTCAACAGCCACTACCTCGAGCGCAAACCGCAGCTGGATCAGGTGAGCTATTCGCTGCTGCGCGTCTCCGATGCCGCCTTGGCCAACGAGTTGTACCTGCGCATCAAAGAAGCGGAAGTGAGCTTTGAAGACGTCGCCGCCGAATATTCAGAGGGGCCTGAAAAAGCTCAAGGTGGACGGCTCGGCCCAGTTCCCCTCAGCCAGCCCCACCCGATGCTCGCCAAGCTGCTGCAGGTGAGCAGTCCGGCCCAGCTGTGGCCGCCCAAGCAACTGGAGAGCTGGTGGATTGTGGTGCGCATGGAGGAGCTCCATTGCGCCGAGCTCACCGATGAGCTCAAACAGCGCTTGGCCCTGGAGCTGGGGGATCTGCATCTTGAGCAATTGCTCAACGATCCCAAAGCAGCGCAAGCCGTTCCCGCCAGCCCTACCTAGCGTCCAGCCATGGTGAGCGCACAGCCACAACAAGCTCTCAGCGGCTGGGGGCCGCTGGCGGATCTGCCGCCGGAGATGCAGCGCCAGCTGCAGCAGCAACTCAAACCCTTCCGGCTCAAACCAGGCCAGCAACTCAATGATCTAGAGCATCTGCCGCCGGGCGTGGTGCTGCTCAAAAGCGGCCAGATGCGCCTGCTGGGCCTGGATCAACGCAAGGAGCTCTTCACCCTCGAGCGCTTTGGTCCTGGCGAACTGGTGGGGGTCGAGCAACTGCTGCGGGGCGTCACCGGTCAGGCCTTGGCGGCCTCAACCGCGGTGGAAGGCCTGGTGCTGCCGACAGAAACCTTCCTGCAACTGATTCAGAACACCCCGGAGCTGCAGCAGGCCTTTCGGACCCTCAAGGCCTGGGAGCTCTACGCCGTCACCGCAGCGCGGCAGGACCCCCGCCACCCCGCTGCCAAGGAGCTGCTGCAGTGGGCCCAGGGGGAATGCAGCCTGGCCGAGCATGAGGTGCTGCTGCTGGGCAGCGGCTCCCACGATCTGCCCGTGGACTCAGGCCTCTGGCTGGTGAGCAGCGGCAATGTCGAGCGGCAGAACCCCGGCACCCTGCTGCAAAGCCCGGTGAAGGTGGAGGTGCTGGGGCGCATGCCGGCAAGGCTGCTGCCTCTGCCAGCCCACTGGCCGCCTCAACGCCAGGTGGATCCCCCCCTCGGCCAGCTGGTCAAACCAGCCAGCGGTGATGAGCTCGCTGAGGTCGAGCCAGACGAAAGCAACGCGCCACAGCTGCAACGCGAAGCGCTGGAGGACTGGTATGGCCGCATGCGCGATGACGGCACCTTTCCCCAGCACAGCGGCAAAGGGGCCGTCGAGGAACCACTGGCCTGCCTGCGCATGCTCTCGCGCCACTTTGATCTGCCCTTTCGCAAGGACGTGCTGCAGCGCATCCTCAAAGATCAGCTCGCCCGCGCCGGAGAAGCCGGCCTGGGGCTGCAGCCCATGGCCGCTATCTGCGATCTGCTGGCCCTGCGGGCCACGGGGCTGCAACCGGGCAGCCCCGACCTGCTCTGCCGCACCCCCTTCCCTGCCCTGACCCTGATCGACGGCCACCCTTTGGTGCTGTGGGACTCGCGCAAGGGTCAGATCCTGATCGGCGATCCGGTGGCCGGGCAGCGCTGGATGGAAGCGGAAGCGCTGCTGGCCCAGGCCGAGGGCGAGCAGCTGGGGCTGCTGACCCTGGAGCGCAACTCCAACGCCCCCAAGGCACGCTTTGGCCTGAGCTGGTTCATCCCATCGATCCAGAAGCACAAAGGGGCCCTGATCCAGGTGGTGATCACCAGCTTCTTTGTGCAGTTGCTGCAGCTGTTCAACCCGCTGCTGATTCAGCAGATCATCGACGCGGTGATCAGCCAGGGCAACTTCTCCACGCTCAATGTCTACGGCACCTTGCTCGTCGCCATGGCCCTGGCCCAGGCGCTGTTGGGGGCCCTGCGCACCTATCTGTTCTCCGACACCACCAACCGGATCGACATCTCGCTTGGCGCGACGATCATCCACCACCTGCTGCGGCTGCCGCTGGGCTACTTCGCCAAACGTCCCGTCGGTGAGGTGAGCAGCCGCATCGCTGAGCTCGAGAAGATCCGCAGCTTCCTCACCGGCACCGCCCTGACGGTGCTTCTCGACGCCGTCTTTTCGGTCGTCTACATCGGCGTGATGATGGCCTACTCGGTGACGCTCACCTTCGCGTCATTGGCGGTGGTCCCCCTCTTTGTCGGTCTGACCATCGGCGTTGCTCCGATCATCCGCCGCCAGATCCGCCAGCGAGCCGAGGCCAACGCCAAGGTGCAGAGCCATCTGGTGGAGACCCTCTCCGGCATGGAGACCGTCAAGGGCCAGGGCATGGAACTGCCCAGCGTCTGGCGCTGGGAGCAGCTCTATGGCGGCCAGATTGAAGCCGGCTTCCGCAACACCATCACCAGCACCGCCGCTGGATCCACCAACCAGTTCCTCGGTCAGGTCTCCAGCTTGGTGGTGATCTGGGTGGGCGCCATGCTCGTGCTCAAAGGGGAACTCACCGTGGGTGCCCTGATCGCCTTCCGCATCCTCTCGGGCTATGTGAACACCCCGATCCTGCGCCTGGCTGGGCTGTGGCAGAACTTCCAGGAAACAGCGCTCTCGCTCGAACGTCTCTCCGACATCGTCGATCACCAGGAAGAAATTGAAATCGCCGGCGAGGGCCTGCCGCCTCTGCCGCCGATTCAAGGGGCCGTGAGCTACGAGGCCGTCAACTTCCGCTTTGGCAGCAGCGGACCGCTGCAGCTGCTGAATGTCAGCTTTGACATTCCAGCCGGCAGCTTTGTCGGCATCGTCGGTAGCTCTGGCTCGGGCAAGAGCACCATGCTCAAGCTGCTGACAAGGCTGTTTGACCCCCTGGAGGGGACGATCCGCATCGACGGCTACGACATCGCCAAGGTGGACCTCTATTCGCTGCGCTCCCAGGTGGGTGTGGTGCCCCAGGACAGCCTGCTCTTCGATGGCACCATCCAGGCCAACCTGGCCTTGAGCCGTCCCGATGCCAGCTTTGAAGAGATCACCGGCGCGGCCCAGGTGGCCTGCGCCCACGACTTCATCCAGTCCCTCCCCGGTGGCTACTCCAACTCCGTTGGCGAACGCGGCTCTGCCCTCTCCGGCGGCCAACGTCAACGCATGGCCATCGCCCGCATGGTGCTCAAACGTCCCCGCCTGCTGGTGCTCGATGAGGCCACCAGTGCCCTCGATGTGGACACCGAGCAGCAGGTCACGCGCAACCTCGCCGAGGTCTATCGCGGCAGCACCGTGCTGTTCATCACCCATCGTCTCGGCAGCCTGCGCCATGCCGATCGGATTCTGGTGATGCATGAAGGCAACCTGGTGGAGCAAGGCACCCACAACGAGCTGATCAAGCTGGGGGGGCGTTACGCCACGCTCTACCGCCAGCAGGAGGCCGGCCAAGAATGAGCCTTCCCACACCCCCAGAGGACAACACCAACGATTCGGCCATCGTTCCATCACCCGGCGGCAGTCTCCAACCGCTGGCCCACCAGGAGGTGCGCTACAAAGCCGCACCAACCTGGACACGTTCGCTGCAGTGGGCGATCGTCGGCATCGTTGGCTTCGGTCTTGTCTACGCCTTTGTGGCCCGCATTGATGAGGTGGTGATCGCCCGCGGCGAACTGCAGGGCAAAGGTGCTGAACGGCCGATCAAAGCACCGGTGCAAGGGGTGGTTTCAGCTATTCCTGTCAATGAGGGCGAGCTGGTGAAACCCGGACAGGTGGTGCTGCAGTTTGACCCTGATGTCAACAAAGAACGGCTGAGCTCCCTCAAGCTGCAGAAGACGTTGGAGAGCGAACGGCTGGCCAAGGAAACACAGGCCTTCGAGGCTCGCGAGGACAGCCTCGAATCCAAGGTGGCCAGCCTCAAGCTGACCTTGGCCACCAATCAGGACATCCTCGACCGCATGACGCCCCTGGTGGAGCAGGGCGCCATGTCGATGGTGCAGTACTTGCAGCAGAAAAATCAGCTGCAGGAAGTGGAATCTGAAATTGCCCAGGCCGAAGCCCGGTTGCGAGAAGTGCAGGCCGAATCGATCAAAAACAAGCAGCAGATCCAGAGGGAGCTCTCCAATCTCGATCGCCAGATCGTTGAGACCGTGAAGGCTCAGGAATACGAAGCCATGCGCTCACCCATCAGCGGCCATGTGTTCGACCTGGTGCCCTCAAGCCCGGGCTATGCGGCATCCAATGGCGAAACCCTGCTCAAGATCGTTCCCCTGGGCGCCGTGGAGGCCAAGGTGTTCGTGACCAATGCCGACATCGGCTTCCTGCGCCCCAAGATGGCCGCTGATGTTCGGGTGGACGCCTACCCCTTCACCCAGTTCGGCGATATCCCCGGGGTGCTCAAGTCCATCGGCAAGGAGGCCCTGCCCCCCGACCAGCAGAACCCCGAGTCCCGCTTCCCGGTGATGGTGACCCTCGAGCGTCAGTACCTCGAGCGCAAGGAGAAGCGCTATCCGATCAGCTCAGGCCAGAGCGTCTCGGTGAACTTCATCGTGCGCGACAAGCCGGTGATCAGCCTGCTGACGGATGCGGTGGAGAAGGCCTTGGATTCCATGCGCGGTGTCAAGACCGACCAACCATGACCATGAATCTGCGCCCGCTGGCTCTGCTGCTGCCGCTGATGCTCAGCGCACCGACCATCGCCGCTGAGCTGGAGCTGCGCCGCAGCGGCAGCAGCTACGCCAACGGCGATCCGATCTGGACCCTGCAGCTGCGGGATGGAGCAGTGATCAGGGATCAGTGGCAGGCGGTGGCCAGCGCCAAGCGGCATCAGCAGCTGGACCGGCGCTGGTCCCCCGGCAACGGTTCACCCCTGCCCAAAGGCACTTATCGCGTCGGTCCACCGGAGCCCTGGGGCGCTGACCTGTGGTTGCAACTGGACCCGCTGTTTCCCACCAGCCGCTCAGCCCTGGGGATTCACAACTGCTACCCCGGCATCGGTTGCATCTGCATCCCCGATCGGCAGGAACTCTCCGATCTGGCCGACGCTGTGCGTCGCTACAACGTCACCCGGCTCAAGGTTGTGGACTAAGCCCAACCATGGCGGGCGATGGGATGGGGATCAATGCACTGGAGCCACTGCAGCAGTGGTGCCGGCATCGGGCTGACGAAGGCGCCAAGTTGCTGGGTCTCTGTGCCCCGCCTGGGAGCGGCAAAAGCTGGCTCAGCCGTCAAGTCGGCCGTGGCGTGGTCAGCGTCTCGATCGATGATCTCTACTGGCCGCAACCACAGCTGCAGAAGCACCAACGCGGCCTGCCTGGCAGCCACGACCTGCCGAGACTGACCCGGGTGCTCGATGAATTCCGCCAGCACGGCCGCACCTTGGTGCCCCGGTTTGACAAGACCCTCGCCGGCGGCGCCGGAGATCGCGTCGCTGACCAGCACCACCAGGGCGAGCTGCTGCTGCTGGAGGGGTGGTGCGTGGGGGCCCGCGGCAGCGCCGCTATGGAGGCCTACGAACCGATCTGGCGACGCCTGGATGGATTACTGGTGCTGATCCCGCCCAGCCACAACCATGTGCTGCGCTGGCGTTTGCAAGCAGAAGCCCGCCAGCGCCGCCGCGGAGGGGGGGCCCTACCGGCGGCGGCAGTGGCGACGATGGTCGAACGGTTTTACCGCGCCCTACCGCCGCAGCAGTGCTTCATGCCGCTGCTGGATGCACCCCAACTGCCCACATGGTGCCTGCAGCTGGATCATCGGCGGCGACCACTCGGGCCCATCCAGGTAGCGCAGCCACAGCCTTAAACCGACATCAAACGATTCACCCCAAGGTGAACGGTTGCATCACGCTTGCTCGCCAAGACCGTGAAGCGATCCGTGATGAGCGACAACCTCAAAGCGGCAGCATCCATGCACGGCTGTGGCCGCTTACGCCTGGGGTTTGAATTGTTCCTCGATGCCTCTGAGGTAAGCCTCAGGTCCACTTTCATTGGATGTGATGCCCGCTGGGAATCCAGGCAGCTCAAAACTCGCCTCACGCCCCTCAATCGCGGCCTTGAGGGACTCAATCATCATCGGACTTCCCTTCCCTTCAATCGCCGCCAGTGCCTCCTCGAGGCGCCGTTGCCGGGAGAGCGGCACCAAACCGGCCGCAGTGGGTGTCGGCGCTTGACTGGCTCTGACCTGATCCAGTTGTCGCGCTAAGCGCTCCCACAGCAAAGGCATTGAGTCAATGACAACGATCATCGACTCTAAATAATGCGATTGATCACTCCATGACAGCGGATAAAAGTTGATCTTCAGGGGTTGAAGCAAGCGTCAGCCCAGGCATTAGCGGCTGCTCAACATCCCCGCCAACGCAGCAAAGCGCATAAGCCCGGAGCACATCAGAGGCGCAGCACAGATGAATCAGCAGCAGCAACAGCAGAAGCGAGCCGCGCCCCTGGAGCGATGGCGCTGGCCTCAACGCCTGCGGCCCCCATTCACAAACGGGAACCTGATCCATGCAGCGCCGCAGGAGCGAATACGGCTGACCATGCGCTCTTGCCAGCTGCATCACTGCCGCTTGGAGGAGCAGAGCCTTTAGGGTCGACGCCCTGATCCGCTGCTGCATGCACGGCCTTGAGCTCGCCAACTGGCAGGAGCTGCTGGACAGCTGGGGCTATGGGGTCATCGCCCTGGCGATGCTGCTGGAGAACGCGGGGATTCCCTTACCAGGGGAAACGATCACCCTGGCTGGCGGCTACGCCGCCGGCAGCGGACAGCTCAACCTCTTTGGGGTGATGGGGGCCGCTGCTGCCGGGGCCATCGCCGGTGACAACATCGGCTATCTGGTGGGTCGACTGGCGGGCTGGCCGCTGCTGGAGCGTCTGGGCAAACTGCTGCGGTTACCGCCTGAGCGCTTGGAGGGCTGGCGAGAGCAATTCCGCAGCAAAGCCAATCAAGCCGTGCTGCTGGGCCGTTTTGTGGCCGTGCTGCGCATCCTGGCCGGACCCATGGCCGGCGCGGTGGCCATGCCCTACGGCCGCTTCTTGCTCTGCAACAGCATTGGAGCGGTGCTCTGGGCCTCCACCATGGTCTCCCTGGCCTGGCTTTGCGGCCGCTGGCTACCCCTGGAGCAACTGCTGGGCGGCGTGCTGCAGTTCGGTTTGATCGCTCTGGCCCTGGTGCTGCTCAGCCTGCTGGTGCCCCGCTGGCTGGAGCGCAGGGCCGAGGCTCAGGTGTCGTTATCACCAAAGTCGTCATCGAACCCCTGATCGGGGTTGAATTCGCTCCAGCCCGGGCTGGCTTCGCTATCGAGATCAAAGCGTGCATCGATCTCGTTGGTGAGGGTGTTGCCCGTCGGCACCGTGTTGCAGGTGACGCTGCCACCTGGCCCATCGCTGCAGCCGGTGAATTCAACTCCTGCAACAACCGGCCCGCCGCCGAGGGCGAACAGCAGACCAAGCCTGAGAATGATGCCGCGAATGTTCTGCTGCTGAGGCTCGATGTACACCGACTGGACTGCCGTCATCCTGCTGCTGCTCACGGCCGCTCCCCTTGCGGTGGTGGTGGTGGTCACCACCTTCTTCATTTACCGGCAGAAGACGAAGCGCTGACGAGCTCAGCTTCCGCAGCAGGCACAGGCACCGGGTGGCGCTGGACCACACCAAGACCGAGGCAGCTGAGGCAGGTGCGGTAGCTGTCAGCCCCCTCGCGCAACATGCCGCTGCCTCCACAGGCCTTGCAGATGACCTGAAGAGGATCGGAAGGGGTTGAGGCAGCAGAAACGCCCATGGCCGCAGTTGTCTTAATGATCCCAGTGTGGAGAATTCAGGCCGAAATGATCCCAAACACTTCCTTAAGAAACCAGCAATAAACTGGGTATTTTTACTCTTTTGGTATCGAAAGTTTCCCTTGCTCAGCATCAACGCCTTCGAGCTGCTGCAGCAGCTCGGCTGCACTGAGCCTCGAGCCCTCGGGAACCCAGCCGAACTGAGCCGCCCAGCGGCCGATCAGCGATGGGGCATCACCTCCCATCGACCGCCAGCCCTGCAGCCCGGCGGCGCCTTCGCGCTTGGCCAGCCGGGTGCCCCGTTCATCGAGCAGCAGCGGCACATGCCAGTACTGCGGCGGAGTGCAGCCCAGCAGCTGCATCAAGGCCACCTGGGGACCGGTGGACACCCAGAGATCCTCACCGCGCACCACGGTTGTGATGCCAAGCCAGAGCTCATCAACGGCCGTAGCCAGGTGATACCCCAGAAAACCATCGGCCCGCCGCAGCACCACATCACCCACCTCGGTGGCTGCATCAAGGCGACCCGGATCTGAGCCCAACTCATCCCATCGCAAGGGGCCGGACTCCAGTCGCAGGCGCCAGCTGGGCCAGCGTCCCTGCCGCGCACACCAATCCGGAGCCAGCCCGCGGCAGGTGCCCGGATAGAGGGGCCAGGCGCCGTGGGGAGCCGAGACGTCAGCCAGCATGCGGCGGCTGCAGTGGCATGGGTACAGCAGGCCGCAGCGGCGCAGGGCCGAGAGCACCGAGTGGTACAGACCGCGGCGCTCGCTCTGGCGCAGCAGCGGTCCATCCCACTCCAGACCGAGCCAGCGCAGATCCTCAAGCGCCTGCAGCTCAGCGCCAGGGCGGATGCGGGGCGTATCGAGATCATCGATGCGCAGCAGCCATTGAGCGCCTGATAAGCGCGCCTGCAGCCACGAGAGCAGGGCGGTGCGCAGGTTGCCCCGATGCAGCGGGCCGCTGGGGGTGGGGGCATAGCGACTGCACCGCTGCCGGTTGCGCTGCTGCTGAGCAGCAAAAAGCGCCTCCCGCAGGTGAGCGGGAAGCGCCTCGGCCAGTTCGGTTGTCAGTGGCTCGGTCACGCCCTGGGGCGATCAGCCCTGCACGCGATCCTTGAACATCTTGCCGGCGGTGAAGGCGGGCACCTTCTTGGCGGGAATGGCGATCTTCTCGCCGGTCTTGGGGTTGAGGCCCTGGCGCGCGGAGCGCTCGCGGGATTCGAAGGATCCGAAGCCGAGGATGGAGACTTTTTTGCCTTCCACGACGGAATCGATGATGGTTTCGATGGCGGCGTCGACCACCTGGGAGACGTCGGTCTTGGTGAGCTCGGTGCGAGCAGCCACCAGATTCACCAGATCAGCTTTGTTCATGGGGAGGGAATCGGGAGGTTGCGAGCTGGCTAGAAGCCGTAGCCGTCGAGACGAGCTCGCCGCCTGGGGTGTGACGCGCCAATGGTATGGATCGCGCCGCGAGCGCGCAACCAAATAACCCAGCAACTGCAATGGTTTTCAGCGATCGATTGCCGTAGCGCGCCGAGATGCCTGCTGCAGCGCCTCCGATCCACGCTCCACAAGCTTGGCGCCGCGCAAGGGCCCAAGCCCTGCGGCGCAGGCGATCTGCGCGGGTTGCTCCTCACCGAGCCAGGTCCGCAAGCGCTCCAGACTGCGCTGCTGGCGCGGCCCATGGAACGTGCTGGGGGTTTGGCGCAATTCGACGCCCCCATCGCTCGTGGGCCAGAGCAGGCGTCCTGAGAACAACACATTGCGGCCTTGCTGACACCAGTGCAGGCAGCAGGACCCCGGTGTCGGCCCAGGGGTCCAGAGCAGCTGCAAGCCCGGCTCGAGTTCCAGCTGATGCGCAAAGGTGAGGCGATCAGGCACGGTCGGCAACAGGTAGGCCTCCTGCTCCTGCACCACCACCGGCCAGCCCAGCCGCTCCTGCAGACGCCGGCAGCGGCCGTGCCCCTGGCGGTGGCTGAGCACGATCCAACCGGGGGGTTGCTGGGCGAGCAGCTCAAGGTGGGCCTCCTCCAGCAGGGGCACATCCAGCAGCACCGTCCGGCCTGCCGCCGTGCGCAGCAACCAGGCGCTGCCCCCATCGCTGTCGCGGCTGGGGGAGAAGACCCAGAGATTTGATCCCAGTGGAGTGATGCCCATCTCCTCCATTTGAAGCCATCCTCGGAATAGCGATCACCCCATGCGGGCAAACAGCCAATGACGGTGGGGATCGGCCGGGCCTGGCCCTTGGGCAGCACGGCCAGCGCGGATGGGGTGAACTTTTCCATCGGGGCCCCGCAGGCCACCAAGGTGGAGCTGCTGCTGTTTGACCACGCTGATGCCGCAGAGCCTGCGCGGGTGATTGAACTCAACCCCGCAGCGCACCGCAGCGGCGACTACTGGCATGTGCACATCAGCGGTGTCGGCATCGGCTGCTGCTACGGCTACCGGGTCTATGGACCGGTGAGCAGCGCCGGCCACGGCTTTCACCCCGGCAAGGTGCTGCTGGACCCCTGCGCCCGGGCCATCGGCGGCTGGCCGATCTACAAGCGCGAACTGGCCACCGGCGATCAACCCAACACGGCCCATTGCCTCAAGGGCATCGTTACCGAGCGGGACCGGTTTGATCTGGCCCGCCACCCGCGTCCACGCCACCGCTGGAACGACACGGTGATCTACGAGCTCCATCCCGGGGGGTTCACCAGGGATCCCGACAG
>CENU01190878.1_pt1 | contig 23363 bp, 26 predicted proteins | sample 361331 | NCBI WGS metagenome assembly CENU01 (sample SAMEA2619766, study PRJEB7988) | marine metagenome | isolation source: saline water (ENVO:00002010), including | reverse complement strand
ATGTTTATATACATTATTTTATTTATATTTGTATATCATAAAATCTGCTGAAATCTTTAATTATTATTTTTTTTAATTTCATAAAAATTTGGAAAATTAGACGATTTAAAACTTATCAAAAAGTTAATTAATTAAACTAGGTTTTTATAATTTTTTTATTTTCTAGTCGATAAATACAATCAAATTTTTGAGCCAAGTTTCTAGAATGAGTTATAAAAATGATTGTCTTATTTTTAAAAGCTAGTATGTTTTGTAAGATTGTTTTTTGAGTAGCCTCATCCATTGAATTTGTTGACTCGTCAAAGATAACTATTGGCCTATCACTAAAAAGGGCTCTGGCAATACCGATTTTTTGCCTTTGTCCTCCAGAGACCTTGCTTCCAAATTCTCCTACAGAAAATAATTCTTTTTCATCCTTACTTTTTACAAAATTATCTAATTCAACGAGTTTTAAAATTTCGTTGAGTTTTTTATTATCTACCTTTTTGTCGTCTGAATAAAAAGTAATATTGTTCCTTATTGATGAATTAAATAAGTAAACTCTTTGAGATACATATGCAATTTTTTTAATCCAACTTTTAGTATATTCCTCTGATAGATTCATGTTATCAATCTTTACATTTCCATTTGATGGTCTTTTTAATCCAGCAATAATATCTACTAAAGTGCTTTTTCCTAAACCAGTTTCTCCAATGATTGCTATTTTTTCATCCTTACTAATCAACAAATTTGCATTTTCAAATATTTTAAATTTTGGTGTATATTCAAATTCAATTTTTTCTATTGAGATTTTTTTTGAAAAATTAATTTCTTTATCTAAAGTTTTATCTCTTTCTAGTGATGACGTTTGAAGAATTTTTTTAATTATTTGTATAGCCTCAGAAGCATATTTAAGTTGTGTATAAAAAAAGATAATTCTATTTAATGAGGGAACTGCTCTTAAAAGAACAACCACAATAACCGCCAAGGAACCAATGATTTTTTCAAATTCTAAATTTTGATTTATTATGTAAGAGAAATAAATTAAAATGAATGAAAATAAGCAAAATTCTAAAAATATTCTTGGTGTAGTTCGCCAAAAAGTGAGTTTTCTTGCAGGCTCTAAATATTTTGAATTATTTATTTTAAATTCCTCAATTAAAGACTTAAAACCTCCAAACACAAGAATTTCTCTAGCACCCTCTAGTATATCTAACAAACTTTTATTTTTTGCATTTCCCCCTTTTTCTCTCTCAACTCCCCAGTTGACTGCTTTTTTTTTTAATAAATTTAAAGCAATAATTGAAAGAAAAATAAAAATACAAATCGGGATTAAAATGTTTGTGCCCAAAGTTATGAAAAAAAATAATAGTAAAGAAGTTAAAATTATCAATTCCGCAGATAAATATGAAAAATCGTATATAGACTGTGTAACTAAAGTAATTCTACCATTTATATCTTGCAAAATTTTTGATTTTGGTAAATTTAAAATATCAAACTTTGTTGAACCAAGAAGATCTAAAAGAAACGTATTGGTTATTTTTTTTTCATAAATTGTTTTTTGTTTAATTAAATAATAATTAAAAAATAAATTTATCAAAAATTTGATAGAGTAAATAAATAAAATTATTAAAATAAAATATTTAAAAAGACTTTTTCTGTCATAAACTAAATAATCTAAATTGAAAAATTTCTGAGATTTAACAATATCATAAATTTTAACTAACACCGTTTCATCTGCAAATGAGCTTATTAATGGTAATAACATTCCAATGCTAATCAATTCGAAAAGAGAATTAATCAATACAAGGAGAATTATTAAAAAAGAGTTTGTAGCGCTCGATGTTTTTAAAATTATGTATAAATTTCTAATTATAGATATCATTCTTTACTTATTATATTCTCAAGTTTTTTAATATTAGTTTTATTATTCAAGTTTTTTCTAAGAGTTTTAAATCCATTAATTAAAATTTTTCTTCTTAGTTTTGTATTGAAGTAAATTTTTTTAATAGACCTAGCCAAAGATATGGGTGTTTTCCCTGCAATACAATTGTAACCATGCCTCAGTTGTGGCATTGATTTTAAGTTTTCAGAGTGTGCAACAATACAAACGCCGTTATTAAATGCATCAAAAATTCTAGAATGAATACTATGAAGATCCCACAAATATTTTTTGTATTTAACTACTTTTTTTGTAGATAAAGAATTTTGACATAATAGTAAAAAATCATTTTTTTTGAATTCATAATCATAATTTTTTACAAAACCTTTATCTAAATAGTATTTGTCTATTTTCAAGGTTTTTAAATTAAACGAAAAGTTACCTTTTCCAAATGAAATTATTTTAAATTTTTTTTTTAAAGTAAACTTAAGTTGAGGTAACAAATATTTGAATATATAAAAACTTGATATTGTATTATTTGTGGAAAATTTATTTCCCAAACAACCAATTAATTTAATTTCTTTTTTTTTGTTTATTTTCTCTATTCTTAATTTTTTTTTAATTTTCCCAAAGGGTGATACAAAATAAGATTTGTCTCTAAAACCATTGCTTATCAAATTTTTATAAGTTTGATAATTGAAGGTGATTATTTTGTCATACTCTTTAAGTATCGAATGATAAGTTTCTATTAAATTAAAAATATAAATTTTAAACAAAAATTTTTTAATTTTTAAAGCAATATATTTTAAAAATTTGTTTTTAATTCTTGAAAAGAAAAAAAATTCACTAAAATTGTATCTTATCTGCTGGTTTGCATGCTCTGGATGGCCTCCATAAAAAATTCTCTCAACATTTTTGACTTTTAAGATTGCCTCTGAGCAATAATGAAATTCAAATATAGTATTGATTTTTTTCTTATCAATTATATTTTTAATTTCTTTAAGATGTTTATTTTTAATGAATAATTTATAATATATTTGATCAAACAATGGAAAGGCTCTTACAAAATAATTTTTGTAATTATTATCGGGGGAAAAAAAAATTCTATTTTTTAATATCCCCAACTTTTCAAAATTAAAAATTATATTCTTTGTAATTCTTGTTTCTTTCTTTTTCAAAAATATAAAAATGTATAATTTATATCTTTTTTTTAAATTTTTTATTATTATCTCTAAAGATTTGGCTGTTGTATTAAAACCTTGTTCTGGATTAAGTTTAGCGCATATTAATAAATTCATTATTTAATAACTTTATTCAAATAGTCTCTATAATGTTGTTTTTCATTAATGAAAATTTTTGTTTCATAAAAATTCTATAAAATTATCTCAGATCCAATGTGATCGATTTTAATTTCAATATATTTGAGCTTGTAAAATTTTTTTTTTAATTTTCTTTTAACGCTTTCACTACATAAAAACATTAAAAACCCACCTGACCCTGCACCAACTAGTTTGCCCCCATAAATACCATAACTTAATGCTTTCAAATAAATTTCATTAATTGAACTATTTGTAATATTTTTTGAAAGTTTTTTTTTTATTTCCCAATTTTCATTAAGTAGTTCACCCAATAATTTAATATCTATTTTATTTTTTATTATTTTTTTTGCTTCATTTACTTGAGTTTTAATTGCAATCAAATTTTGAGTATTTTTTCCTAATGAGGTATTTTTGATTTGTTCCTTCAAAGATTTTGAGGCGTTTCTCTCAATACCAGTAAAAAACAAAATTATACTTTTTTCCAATTGATAGAGATTATTTTTATTAAATTTAAGTTTATTAATTAAAAATTTATTTTTTTTATATTTTATGTTTAGGACTCCACCTAATGCTGTTGTAAATTGATCTTGGCATCCAACATTTTCTTTTATTAAATTTTGCTCTATAAAAATTGCTTTTTTTGCAATTTCAAAATTATTTATTTTTTTTCCATTTAATTCATATAATGATTTAAGTAAACCGACAGTGAATGAGGATGATGATCCTAAGCCAGTTTTTGCTGGTATATCCCCTGTGTAGTGTATCTCTAAGCCATTACTGATTTTAAGGTAATTAAATGTCTCTCTAATTGACGGATGATTTATACTGGAAATATTATTAACTTTTTCTATATTTTTGTAAGATAAAAGATATTTATATTTATTATAATTGTTATTTTTTTTTACAAGAATATAAGAATATTTATTTATTGCAAAACTTAATGTTTCACCTCCATATTTATTAAAGAAAATAGGATAATCTGTTCCTCCTCCAAAGAGTGTTAATCTAATAGGTGTTTTCGATATAATCATACAAATATTTGTAAAGATTTATAAACCTAAACCTTATTTTTTTTTTATAAATAATCATCAATAATTAGAGTATAATTTTAAATTAATTAAATTATATACTTTAATTAATTCATCAATTCCATTTTGAATATTTTTGATTGGCTTCCACCCTAATTTTTCAATTTTATCATTACTCACTATGTAATCTCTTTTATCAGGATCTTTGCCAATGCTTGAAATGATAATTTCAAATTTGATTTTTTTTTGAATTTCTTCACATAATTCTTTTTTCGTTAGATTTGCTGAACTTAATCCAACATTAAACGCTTGGTTTTTCATTTTATCAAAATTGTCCAATGAAAATATAAATGCTCTACAAACATCTTCTATATGAATATAATTTCTTGAAAAATTTTCCTCAAATAGAACTACACATTTATCTTTAATCGCTTTCAGTACAAAATTATTAACGAGTAAATCTGTTCTCATTCGTGGAGATGGACCAAAAACAGTTGCTAATCTTAAAGACACTGAGGAATTTTTATCCAAATATATTTTTTCTAGCTCAACTTTTTGTTTTCCATAAGAGGAAATTGGTTTTAATTCAGATTCTTCTGTGCAGAATTTTCCTTTTTCTCCAATTCCATAGCCACTATTAGTTGTTGGAAAAATAATAATTTGATTTTTACTTATATTTTTTGATATTTCTTTCATTGAATTAAAATTTGTATTTTCCGAATAAAATATATTTGCATCTGAGGCAGGTGCTCCTACAATTGCAGCTAATGGAATTATTATGTCATTTTTCTTTACATAAGAAATTACTTCCTTAATATTATTTATATCTAATTTTACAAAATTAAATCTTTCATAGTTACAGCAATCAAGTAATGAACTTTGATTATAAAATAAATTATCAATTACTGTAATTTCATGATTTAAATCTAAAAGTTTTTTAACTAATACAGAACCAATATATCCGGCTCCTCCTGTTATTAATATTTTGCTCATGTTTTAAAATTATTTTGGTTCATATTCACTACTTCCAATTAGATAATCCACTACACCTAAAAGCCAAATATGGTGAACCATTTCAACATGATTATATGAATGGCTATTAACCCAAAGATTAATTCCTCTTTTATTAATTAATTTTAATTTATTATTCTTTTTTCTTCCAGTAAAAGAAATTAATTTTTGTTTATTTTCTACACACCATTTTGCAGCTTTTAAGATATTTGATGATGTCCCAGATGTTGAGATCAAAACAACAATATCTCCTTTATCACAATATAATTCTAGAGCTGACTTCATCCAATTTTCGTAACCATGATCATTACTTAAACATGTAATTAAATCTGCCTCATTAAAATTTATTGCTTTAATATTTGCATTTTTGGTAAGATCAACTGAAACGTGACTAGCCATAGCCGCACTACCTCCGTTACCTAAAAAAATAACTTTTTTTTTTTTTAAATTAGCTGTTTTAAAGATTTTTGAAATAGAGACTAATTTACTATTATTTTCTGTATTTATACTTAAATGCCCCATAATATCATTTAAATATTTTTCAAAAAATTTATATTTTTTCATTTATTTATTCACATAAAGTTCTTATAAATACTTAACTTTTGTTTATAATGTTCAATTTTTGAACATGATTATATATGAATTTATAGAATGTCAACGATAAAAGACTTAGTAATTCTGGTTGGTGGAAGAGGGAATAGGCTTAAAGATCTTACAAAAAATACTCCTAAGCCTATGATGAAAATAAATGGACAACCTTTTATAAATATTTTATTAAAAAACTTATCAAAATACTATTTTGAAAAAATTTATTTGATTGCTGGATATAAATCAAAAAAATTCATAAAAAAATATCACAATAAAAAAATCTTATTTTCAAAAATTATTGTAATCTCTGAAAAAAAACCATTGGGAACAGGTGGTGCATTGTCATTATTGAGAAATAAAATAAAATCAAATTTTATATTGATGAATGGTGATAGTCTTTTTGATATTAATTTAAATATATTTATAAAAAAAAGTTTGAAGTATTTAAAAGGAAACATTATTGGCTCAATTGCTTTAGTACAAAATAAAAACTACAAATCCAACAATACATTAAGTAATTTACAATTATCACACAATCAAATAATTAAAAATTCTCAAAACAATCAAGCTTTAATGAATGGTGGAATTTATCTTTTTAGAAAAAAAATTTTAAATAATTTTAAAGGGAGTAAAATCTCTCTTGAAAATGATTTTTTAACAAAACAAATTTTGATGCAAAATCTTATTGGTTTTAAGTTTAAAAACTCTTTTATTGATATTGGAACCAAAAAAAATTTACGTTATTTTTGCAGTTTGAATAAGAAGACAAGTAATAATCAAAAATGTATTTTTTTAGATCGAGATGGAGTTATTAACAAATTAAATGGTTATATTACTAAGCATGAAAATTTTCTAATAAGCAATGGTGTAGAAAAGGCTATCAGTTTTTTAAATAAGCAAAATATATTGGTAATAATAATTACAAATCAATCTGCAATTGCCAGAGGTTATATCTCTGAAAATCAATTAGAAAAAATACATAAATTCTTTTGTAACAAAATAAAACTATCAAATGGTTCATTTATAAACGACATATATTATTGTGCATTTTTAAAAGATGCAAAAATAAAGAAATATAAGAAAGATTCTTATTTAAGAAAACCAAAACCAGGAATGATTTTAAATGCTTTAAAAGATTGGCAACTAAAAAAAAGAAACTGCTATATGATTGGAGATCAAATAACTGACAAAATGGCTGCTCAACGTGCTGGAGTAAGATTTTATTTTAAAAATAAAAATTCGCTGTTTACTCAAGTTAAAAAAATATATAAAATTAAAACTTAGTTATTTTAACATGATCTAAAATCTTTTTTTTTATTAATTCATTAGATATACCATGTTTTTTTAAAAGTTCTCTTTGAGAACCATAATCATTTAAAAATTCATCTTTTAAACTAAAATTTAAGAGTTTTCCCTTAAAATTATTTTTAAAAGCATTTTCCCTCAAAATTGAAGCTAAACCTCCAATCTCTGAATGGTCCTCAATGGATACAATTAACTTAAACTTTTTACAAATTTTTTGGAATTTACTACCATCAAAAGGTTTTAAAGTGTGACAAGAAAAAATTGATGGGGTTATATTATTTTCTTTAATTAACATTTCTCTCAATTCGAAATTATTTTTCATTAATATACCATGTGATAAAATGCATAAGTCTCTACCACTTTTTATTTCTCTAATTTTCCCAAATTTCCATTTTTCAACACTTTGATTGGTGTAATTTTTTTCTCCAGATTTCCCAAGTCTTAAATATATTGTTTTATTTTTATTTTTAACACAATGCTTCACAGCATGTTTCATTTCATTTGGATCTGATGGTGAGATAATATTCATATTAGGAATACTTCTGCATATAGAAATATCCTCTTGTGACATGTGAGTCCCACCTAAATTGTTATAAATAGTTCCAGCTCCCATTCCAACCACTGTAACTGGAAGATTTTGATAACATAAATTATCTCTTATCATTTCAAAAGGTCGGTAAAGTGAAAATGTTGCTATTGTATAAGTAAAAACCTTTTTACCTTTCATAGCTAGGCCAGCAGCCACTCCGATCATAGATTGCTCAGCGACTCCCACATTGATAAACCTGTCAGGAAATTTTTCTCTAAATTTAAGCATACTTCCAGCAGGTGAAATATCGGCAACAACTATATATATGTTTTTATCTTTTACTGCTTCTTTATAAAGCTGCTCTGAAAAAGCATTTCTCATTTTTTAATGCTCAATTCTTTTATTGCTTTTAAATACTCTAACTTTGAGGGTGATCTATAATGCCAAATAGGAATGTTTTTCATAAAACTTATTGGATATCCTTTTATTGTTTTTGCAACTAAACAAAACGGTTTATTCTTTTTTCTTTTTAATATTGATTTTAATATTTTCTTAATATTATGCCCATCACAAATTTTTGTATCCCATCCAAAAGCTCTAAACTTTTTGTCAATTGGATAAAGGGCTGGATGAGATTTTGAAGATCTTTCGAGACTTTGGAAATCATTATTATCTATTATCATTACTAAATTATTAAGCTTTAAATTACTTATTACCATTGCAGCTTCCCAGGTTGATCCCTCTTGAAGTTCACCATCACTTAAAACAACATAAACTAATTTTTTTCTATTACTTAATGCAAATCCGGCTGCCATTGCAAGTCCATGGCCTAAAGCTCCAGTGGACGCATTAATTCCTTTATTTTTAATTTCTGGATGAACTCCAAGTATTCCATTTGATTTTGAGTAATTTTTTAGAGTCTTGTTGCTTATAATACCTTGAAAATTCAAAATCACATATTGCAGTATTGATCCATGACCTTTCGACATTATAAAATAATTTCTTTCATCTTTTTTCATCAATATATTAAAGATACAATCCATTATCTCTGTTGAGGAAAATGTCCCCCCAATATGTAAAGCACTCACTCTCTGAGACAATTCTAGGATTTTTTTTCTAAAAAAATTACATCTAAGTTTAGACTCTGATATTTTTTTTTTATATCTGTTAAACATTTAATAAAGATTCCAGTGTTTTTATTAATTCTTTTTTTGTTGGGAATTTGCTATTTCCAAAATTTTTAGAGTGTAGACCAGCATATAAATTTCCTAAAAAAGGTACCAATTCATCATCAATAGCCTCACTTACTAATAATGAAGTGATTATAAAATAAGCATCCCCACATCCAATAGTATCAGTGGCATCTGGAAAGAAATTTGGACAGTAGATAAATTTTTTGTTTTTATTAATAAATACACTTCCGTAATTACCAAGTGTTATTGAGATTGGAAAGGAACCAATTTTTTTTGAAATGGTTTTTAGTTTTGAAATATTCCCAAATTTTTCACTAAAATTTAATTCTAACTCTTTTAAATTTACCGAAAGGTAAGAATACTTTTTATATTTTGAGAAAAGATTAAAACCATAATTATTAGAATTTGACTGTACATTTAAATAAAGATTTTTTGATGTCAACTTTCTTTTTAAAAGATCTTTATCAAACAAACCAAGTCCAAAATCTAAAATTAATAGAGGGTGTTTCTCTTTATGTTTATTCAGAGATTTAATAAAATTATTATAGAGACTTTTTTTTGGATTGAAATATTTTATTAAATTGTTTTGAAACAAATAGTTATTTCTAATTTTTGTCACATATCTAGATTTAGTAGGCACTGAAAAATCTAAATTAGATGAAAAAAACTTAATTTTTTTATCTAATTTTATTTTATTTTGTAAATAACTTTTATTACTTGGGCAAAAATATTTTAAATTTTTTACAAAATTAGATAACATGTTAGCTGCAGCAAGTGTACCTCCAGCATGTAATTCATTAGAAATCAAGTTACTTGTTACTATTGGCGATTTTGTTGCGGTACCTATAACCTCTACAAATCTGAATTCATCAATTATCGGTTCTCCACTCAAACAAAAAATTTTATCATTTAAACGATCAAATATTTTTAAAATATCATTAGTAGTATATTTTTTTAGAATTTTTTCGATGAAGAATTTAGCTTCCTTATTTAAATTAGCATATTTATTATTATAAATTTTTGTTGAACTATATTTGAATGAACTTGTAAATAAAATTTTGGTTTTATATTTTTTACATATTAATTTTTCTTTTTTTAAGTTTATATCTTTTTTTTGATTTGAATAATCTACTCCCTTAACATAATAACTAGGTTTAAAAAGTGTTAAAGGATCTTCTCCAGTTTCAGTTGGAGAAATGTAAATAAAATCAACTAATTTCAAATTTAATAAAAAATTTGCTCTTTCAATGGAATTAAAATAAGGTTGATTTGGTCCCTTTCTAATATACAAGTCATCAGTTAAACTTACTATTAATATATCGCCAAATTTTTTTGCTTCCTTAAAATGATTAATATGTCCGATGTGAACTATATCAAAGGCTCCATGACATAATACAATCTTTTTCTTTTTAAATTCTTTAATATTTTTAAGGAAAATTTCTTTTGTTAATATTCTGTTTGATAATTTAAACAAATTTCTCATTTTGATATATTGATCTCTTTTTTAAGTTCATCATATTCTTTCATTTTTTTTTCCATAAATTTCGTGGTTAACTGTATTCTATATTGAATACCTTTGGCTGTTAGTAAATACTTTTTAAAATATTTTATTTTATTATTTCTTTTTCTAAAATTATTTATTTTTATAAAACCCTTTTTATTAAGCTCCTGAATACAATAATTCAACTTTCCTAAACTAAATCCAAGCTGTTTTGCGAGACTCCTTTGTGATATATCAGGATTTGAATTTATTTTTCTTAAAGTATCAAATAAGTCTTGAAGATTAATCATGTTCAAATATTGAACGTATATGATATTGAATTAAAAAGTCAATCAATGATTGAGTTGTGGTTTTAATGTTTAACATATAGTAATAACCATTATGAAAATAATTGTACTTGGAGGATGCGGATATGTTGGCTCTGTACTAGTAAAAAAATTGTTAGATAAACAATATAAGTTATTGGTTATAGACACTCAATGGTTTGGAAACCATTTGAAGCCACATAAAAATCTTAAACTAATAAAAAAAGACATCCGTAATCTAGAAAAAATTTCTTTCAGAGGATATAAAACAATAATTCATCTTGCAAATATAGCGAATGATCCTGCATCAGAATTAAACCCAAACCTCTCGTGGGAAATTAATGTTCTGGCATTTCATCAACTTATCCAAAAAGCAATTAAAGAAGGGGTTAAAAAATTTATATATTCAAGTTCTGGAAGTGTGTATGGAGTTAAGAAAGAAAAAAAAGTCACAGAAATTTTAGCTCCACATCCAATTTCAATTTACAATAAAACAAAAATGATTGCTGAAAGAGTTTTATTAAGTTTTAAAAATAAAATTGAAATCATCATAATAAGACCAGCCACAGTTTGTGGTTTATCTCCAAGAATGCGTTTAGACGTCTCTGTTAATCTTCTTTCAATTCAAGCCTTACAGAAAAAAGAAATAACAATCTTTGGAGGAAAGCAAAAGAGACCTAATATTCATATTTCTGACTTAACAGATGTTTTTATTTTATTTGTAAAAAAGAAAGTAAAAAGTGGAATTTATAATGCAGGTTTTGAAAACATGAAAATTTTAGAAATAGGAAAATTAATAAAAAAAAATATTATTTGTAAAATAAAGATAAAAAAGATAAATGATATTAGATCTTATAATTTAGACTCTTCAAAACTTCTTAAAATTGGTTTTAAACCAAAATATTCTGTACAAGATGCTATAAAGCAAATTAAGGAAGCATACTTAAATGGTAATCTCAAAGTTAATAAAAAATGGTATTCAGTCAAATGGTTAAAATCAATAAAAGTAATTTAAAAATTTAAATAAATTAATAAGATTATAATTAATTTAGTAATATAATGTTTTTTACCATAAATGCTTAAATCTTTTAAATCTATCATTAAATATTTTCTTAATATAATTGTGAATCTATTTTTTTTGATACTAAATATAATTCTTATATGTTTTAATATATTGAAAATTTTAAGAGCTGAAATAATAATAATTCAAAACAAAAGGATAGGGTTTGGTAATATTTTTACCTCAATCGACTTATCAAGGAAAATTTATAAGAATAAAAAAATTTTATTTATTCTCTTTTTTGATAAATCGAGGTTTCATAATAAGTTAATTTATGAAATTTTAGATGAAAAAAAGATTATTTTGTACTCAAGTCTATATATAAAATTTCGAAAATTAAGACTTGGAGAATATGATAATTATTCGAATGAAAAAAAACTTGGAGAATACAATAATTATTCATCAGAAAATAAATATCAAAATATTATAATATATTTAATTAAAAAAATTTCACCTAATTTGTGTAAAGTATTAGACATAAACGAAATTTATAAAATTTCATTTGAAAAATTTATAAAAAAAAATAAAAGTAACATTTTTCAAGAGGCTAATAAATGGTTAAATAGTTATTTTCATTTAGTAAAAAAAAATAAACTAAAAATTAATTTTGGTCACAAAAAAATTAAAAAATTTTTAGAACATAGTTCACATAAAAGTGTTTGTTTGTATTTTAGAAATAAAACTTTTATAAACGACACAACTAAAAATTTTTCTTTATATAAACAATTGATTAATTTTCTTTATAAAAAGAATTTTAAAATTTATTTGACAGGAGAAATTGACGAATACTTTGAAAAATATCCTTCAGATAAAAAAAAAGTATTAACGCCAATAATTAACGGTAAATTTAACGATGATAAAAATCTTATAATGCAAATAGCTAGTAAGTACTTTATTGGTCCTTCAGGAGGTGGTGCGTGGTTTGCAATGTATAAAAGAAAATCAGTTGTATTTGGTCAGGAGGAATGTTTTGATCGTCCTAATGTGAAAAGCTTTAAGTATCAACTATATTTCAAAAAAAAATTAATAAATAGAAAATCTAAATTTTATAAAAATTTAAAAATGAGAATGATAATTGATGATGATGTAGGACATCCACTATATTTAAAAAAGCTTGGAATAAATATTAAAAATGTAAGAAACAAAGTTATAATTGATTACGTAAAAAGAAATTTTATTTAGAAATTATAAATGTTCCTTTGCAAAAAGTCTTATAGATTTTTCCGTATCAAATAAAGTATAATTTTTACTTAAAATTTTTTTAATATTAATGTTAAATCCCTTTGATTTATTTTTAATAATTTCTATTTTTGGTTTTTTTTTTAAAATTTGATAAATTAATTTGAGAATATCCTTTAATTTTATTTTGTTGTTTGAGCCTAAATTATATGTTGCCTTTTCATTTTCTAAACGTAAAGACTCCGACACTATTATTGCTAGGTTTTTAACATGCACTACATTGTTAAATAAAAAATTTGGATTTGAAATCTTTATTTGTTCGTTATTTCTAATTTTTTTTATTTTTTCAGATAAAAAATTATGATTACTTTTATAACCAATTACACCTGGTAGTCTAAAAATTGCATAATTTAAATTATATTTTTTCGAATTTTTTTTTAAATACTGTTCCATTTTAAATTTTGATAAACCATAACTGTCTTGATTATTCCGTGACGTTTGTTCTGATATAACATTTGTTTTTATTTTCCCATATACAGACATTGTGGACAAAAGAATGATTTTCTTACATTTAAGTTTTAGAGATTGTTTAAGTAAATTTTTAAAGCCTAAATAATTAATTTCGAGCATTTCTTTTTTGGATAATGATTGAGATGGAATAGCAGAAGCACAATGAACTAAAACATCTATTTTTTTATCTTTTATATTTAATTTCCTTTTTAAATCAAATTTTACAACTGAAATGTTTTTAACTTTATTTAAATTTTTAGGAATTGTATTGTTATATGATGCAATTACTTTGTGTTTTTGCTTAGCCAAATAAGTCGAAATTGTATTGCCAATAAGTGTTCCTGATCCAGTAACTAGTATTTTCATTTAAAAAAATCCATCATATTGAATGAATGAATATATCCCTATCAGTTTTAAATAAAACAGATAATTATTTTCTTTGTTTTTTGAATTTTTTCTAATATTGAATTATGTTTAAAAATTAATGAAAAAGACAATTCTTATTATTGGTGGTGGATTTGCTGGGACAGCTGCTGCTAGACTAATTTCTGAAATTCAAAATACCAAAATAACTTTAGTTGAAAAATCGCCGTATTTAGGAGCGGGAGTGAGAACCAATTTTTATGGGGGTCATCCATATACTTTTGGGCCAAGACATTTTTTAACACATAATAAAAAAGTTTTTGATTACTTAAACAAAATAATACCTATGCGTGATTGTAAAGATCATCAGTTTATTACTTATGTTGAGCCAGATAATCAATTTTACAATTATCCTTTACATTTTAAAGATCTAAATAAAATGCCTGACAAAAGAAAAATAAAAAAAGAATTAAAGCAAATAAATAGAATCAAATTAAAACATTCAAAAAATATGGAGGAATATTGGATAAACTCTATTGGTAAAACGCTCTATTCTAAAACAATTAAAAATTATAACCATAAAATGTGGTTGGTTAATGATAATAAAAAAATTGATACATTTAAATGGTCACCAAAAGGAGCTACTCTAAAAAGAGGGACTAGAGCTGCCTGGGATACAGCAATATCTGCATATCCAATAAAAAAAAATGGCTACAATGATTTTTTTGATAAAATTAAAAAATTTAATATCAAAATTAAATTGAATTCATCTATTAAAGTTAAAAATTTAAACAAAAAAATATTTTATATAAATGGTAAGCCTCAAAAGTTTGATATTGTAATTTCAACAATTTCACCTGATTTTTTTTTTAAAAAAAAGTATGGAGAACTCCCTTTTATAGGAAGAGATATTCACAAAATAGTTTTTCCATCCAAAAATATATTCCCAAAAAACGTATATTTTCTTTATTATGCAAATAATGAAAAATTTACTCGATTAGTAGAATATAAAAAATTTACAAAACATAAGTCTAACACAACTCTTGTTGGGATGGAGATCCCATCAAAAAATGGGAGGCATTATCCTGTTCCGTTTAAAAAAGAGATCATAAAATCACAAAAATATATTAGAGATTTTCCAGAATGGTTTTTTTCTATTGGTAGAGCTGGTACTTACAGATATGAAGTTGATATTGATGATTGCATTGAACAAGCCATGAGTATCAAAGAAATTATCTTGAAAAAGAATTATAAAAATGCTTTTCCATTAGATAAATGGTGGAAGTATGACTAAGATAATTTTATTTAAATTTTTTAAAAAAATATTTAATAATTGATGTCTCAAATTATAACAAATAATTTAGTAAAAAATGGATTTCATAAATTTAGATTAAATAAAAAAGAATATTTTATTTTAAAAAAAAAATTATTAAAAAAAATTTCTAAACCAAAAAATATAAATTTAGAATATATCCATAAACTAATAACTATCAAAAAATTAAATAATTTTAGATTAAATCTTTTCAAAAAAATAAATAATGATCAGAAATTTAAAAATATGTTATATAAATCTGCTAAAAACCAAATTGAAAATTGTGTTGGTAGCGAACTTAGCTGTAGTGACATAAATCTTTCAATACAATTCCCTAATGATCAAAATTCACTATTAAGTATGCACACAGACTTTTTTAGTGGAGAGTCAATATTTCAAGCAAATCTGTGGGTGCCTTTCATGAATGTAAAAAAAACACAATCAATGTTTATAATGAGTCCTTCAAATTCAATAAAGATCTTAAAAAAAATAAAAAATAATAAAAAAATTGATTTTCAAATGATTGAAAAAAGATATCGTAAATTTATGAAATGGATACCTCTCAAGGAGGGTGAGGGAATGATATTTTCTCCAAACTGTCTTCATGGTAACGTTATAAATAGAGAGAAAAAAACAAGAGTATCAATAAATATTAGATATAAAAACCTTTTTAGCCCGTACTCAAATTTCAAAAATGAGAAAAAAATTGGGACGTTTTATAAGCCATATACAATTTCAAGCATTACAAAATTTAACCTAAAATATAATTTTGATGAAATTGCAAAATAAGAAAAGATACTTTACTTATATTCAGAACAGAAAGTTTGGAGATTATTATCTCCCTGCAAGATATCAGTATTTAATTATAAGAGATTATTATCAAAAAATTAAAGCAAATTTTATTTTACCCCAAGGAGAGCCAGTTTTTTCCAAAACAAATATTAGACTTCGAACTATAATAAAAAATTTAAAAATAAACGATGGGCTTGTTTTTTTATCAATTTATCAATTACCAGAAAATAATAAAATAAGAAATAATTTTATTAAAGAATTATCTAAAAAAAAAATTGAAATTCATTTTATTTTCGAGGGACTGATAATTAGAAATAATAAAGATTTAAATAAAATAAAAGATATCTTTAAATTAAATAAATTTTTCAATGCAAATTAAGAAATTTTGGAAATTATATCCATCAACTAATCGTATTGGGATATTATCAAAGCGAGTAGTTGTTAGCAATAAAGTGAAAAAAAAATTAAAAAGATTTGGAAAAGAATATTTTGATGGTGATAGAACGCACGGTTATGGTGGTTATTACTATAATAAAAAGTTTTTTAAAAAAATTGCTAAATCACTAATTAATCACTATGAGTTAAACAATCAAAGTAAAATACTTGATGTGGGATGTGCTAAAGGTTATTTAATGCACGATCTTAAACATTACTTGCCCAGAGCAGAGATTAAAGGTGTAGATATAAGTTCGTATTGTAAAAAAAATGCAATATCAACAGTTAAAAGAAATATTGAAATTTGTTCATGCAATAATTTACCATTTAAAAATAATTACTTTGATTTAGTAATTTCAATTTCGACAATTCACAATTTAAAAAAAAATCAGATAAAAAAATCTTTGAAAGAAATTTTACGTGTTGGAAAAGATAAATTTTTTATTAGAGTAAAAGCATATAAAAATTTAAAAGAAAAGAAAAAAATTGATGATTGGAATCTTGTTGCGAACTCCAATTTAAGTCAAAAAGAATGGTTCAATTTATTTTCGGAAACAGGGTATTTTGGCGATTACGACTTTTCAAATTTTTGATCTTTTAGCTATTAATAATTTATTTAATTAAATTAATAAATTTTTGGTAATTTCTTATATAATCTTTCTTATCATATTTTGCTGAGGCCAAAACAAGTATTGTTGAATGTTTCTCTAAACATTTTAGAGATCTCCAAGTTAAACGGTCAATAAATACTATTTCATTTTTTTTAAAAAGTTTTTTGATTTTACTTTTTTTTGATTCCAAATAAATTTCAAATTTACCTGATATGCAGATTAATATTTGTTTTAGTTTTTTATGAGCATGAGCAGTTCTAAGAGAATTTTTTTTTAGATCATTTAAATAATATATTCTTTCGACCTTAAAAGGAAATTTTTGAAGAACATTTAAATTTCCATTTTTAGATTTTACTGTTTTAATTCTGATCATTTTTTTTTAATTCTAAGAAAAACAACTTTCTTGCTATTAGTCTAATAAAGTTAATTGTAAAGTATTTTATTTTATAACTAATACCGTAAAAAACTTTAAAAAAAAAAATACTAAATAAGTTAAGAGCAACAAAGGTAAATCTATTGAAATATCTATAAAAACCTCCAAAAAATGATTTTGGAGAATAACTCCAATGAAGTAATAACTGTAAAATTATACTTAATCTTAAATCTTTGTTTTTGAGCTTATGTAATAATAAAAATCTAGAAAATGCTGCAGAACGGTTATGAAAAGCTGATCCAGGTTTAAATTTAGAATGTCTTGATACTCGGCTTTTATGATCAATAATAAATGATGATACCTTGTTTGTAATTGCTAAATTTTTTTTAATTAAAGCAAAATAAATTAAAAATTCAAAATCCTCCCAAAAACAATCATTTTTTTTATAAATATTTTTTTTTGGATAAAAACTCAAATACCCATTTTTTTTAATTGAGTTAAAATTATACATCGTAGTACAATAATTATTAGCAAAGTTAAGAAATTTAAAATACTTTAAGAACGTAACACCTTTAATTATAGAATAATTTTTAGAATTCTTTTTTATGAAATCAAATCTAGTTTTTTTAATTTTTGTATCTATAATTGTTGACGAATTATGTATTGCCAAACTACAATCTTGATTTTTTTCGAGGAATTTTATCGAGTTATAAAAAAAACTTTTATCTACTATAAAATCATTTTGACTTTGAACATATAAATATTTAGTTTTAATTTTATTCAATAATGCATCTCTAGCATTATTATCTGGACCAAAATTTTTTTTTCTTAAAATTAATTCAATGTCTATCTCTTTTTTTTTTAAATCTTTTTTAAACTTTTTTAAACTTTTACTGTCTTTTTCAAATTTTTTTTTATCATACTCAATCTCATTTTTTTTTGGATAATCTAATATTAAAATTATTTTAAAAGGCCTATAAGTTTGTTTGATTAATGAAATTAAACTTTTTTTTAAAAAATTCCCTGGATTATAAAACATCAAAAAAACTGTTAAATTTATTTTTTTATTCATCAGTTTAATTAAAATTTACAATGCATTAACTATATATAAAGTATGAACATTGTTTTTTAAATGTACTTTGCTTGATTTGATATTTTTTTTTTATTTTTTTAAAAAAATCTTTTACTGCTTTTGTTTCACCTGGCCATATATTGGAATTGAATTGATCAAAAACTAAAACACATCCCTTATTCATGTGTTTTTCTAAGCGCAAAAGAGTTTCATAAGTTGGTTTATAGACATCTAAGTCAAAATACAATAATGAAAAAAACATATGATCATTTTTTTTTAAAAAGCTTTTAAGTGTTTTTCTTATATCGCCTTTTATTATTTCAATAATATTTGTTTGGATTGTAGAATAACTTTCTTGTAGATGGCATAATTTTTTTAAAAATTCATAAGTATCTTTTTTTGCTTTATAACTTCCATCATGATTTACTAAATCATTTTTAAGATTGCTTCCTTTAATACCTTTAAATGTGTCAAACCCATAAATTTTTTTTGAAAAATTGTAGGGCTCAATGATTTGTGTTAGATGTAAAAGATTAATTAAATCCTTTCCATAGTAAACCCCAAAAAGAGCAATATTGCCCGAAATATTTTTTTGTAGTTTAAATAATTCATAAAAATTTAATAATCTTGACAAAGATCTTCTATCCATGAACATGTTTATGTTATTGATAAGCTCAACATCTGAAACATTAAAATTAATTAGAAATTTATAGAGTTTTTTACGTCTTTGGAAATCAGTCAGATTTAATTTTTTATTTTGCAAAAATTTTCTATCATCTTTAACTAAATTTTTTTTCATTTTTTTTTAGCTAATTTATAATATAAATAATACTTTATATGAATAAAATAATTCACACAGGTCACGCAGGTTTCATTTTATATTTTGGGAAAATAAAAATTGTTTGTGATCATTGGTCTAGCTCATTTAAGCCATTTTCTAATTCTTGGAAAAAATTAGAAACAGATATTTTTAGTGATAAAGTTAAATATGATATTTTAAATCCTGATTATATTTGGTGCTCACATTCGCATGGTGATCATTATGATCCTACTTATATAAAAAAAGTTAATAAGAATGCAAAAATTATTATTCCAGACTTTAAAGATAATTCATTTTATGAAATTTTATATAAAAAAAAAATTAAAAATAAAATTATAAAATTAAAAGATAAACAAAAATTAAAAATAAACAATTCAGATTATATTCAAATTTTTTTTGAAGAACCTACTTATACAAATCATTCATCATTATTTATCAAGTCAAAAAAGTTTAGTATGTTTCATAATGCTGATACAACTATTAATGAAAGTTTTAAAAAGAAGATTTTTAAATTTAAGGATTTAAAAAAAATAGACTTTTTTGCTGGTCAATACACAAATCCTACTCCCTATCCATGGAGTATTAAAATGCCTAAAAAAAAAAAAGTAAGTGAAGGAATTGAAATGCACTTTAATGCTCTAGACTCATTTATTAACATGATAACGGATTTAAAACCCAAATTTGCTTTGCCTTGTGCGGGTCCTGCAATTGTAAAAAAACATAAAATTAAAACTTATAAAAATATTTATAATATTATTTTTAACAAAAAAAAAAATTTAAAATACTTAAATAAAAACAAAAAAACACTAACCAAAATTTTAAATATTAAATCCGCTCAAGAAATAAGGGTTTAATGATTTCTAAATTTGAAAAAAAATTAAAAACAGGTTTTAAAATTTTAGGTGAAGTTTCGATAAAAATTAACTTAAATCTATCTCTTAAAACAGAAAAAAAAGTATATCATTGGTTAATTAAAAATAATGAAATTAAAAGAATTGACAATTTCATTCAAAATAAAAAAGAGTTTTATAAGATAGAAATAAAAAATGAATTACTAAAAAAATATATAAATAATAAATGTGAATTTGATGATTTATTTTTTGGGGGACATTTTAGAATTACTACAAGTAAAAATGGTTATAATCCAATTTTAATCAAAGTATTTAGGTATCTAAATTATGAAACCAATCTTAAACTTGTTAAAAAAAAAGAAACTTCACCCAATAAAGAAACAATATTAGTAAAATTTAAAAATAGACAGTACAAGATTAAAAAGTTTTGCCCTCACCAAAATTATTCTTTAAAAAAGGGAATAATTGACAAAAAAGGAATTATAACTTGCCCTGCTCATGGTTGGAAATTTAATGTTGTGTCAGGAAAATGTATCAAAGGAGATCTAACAAAAAAGATATAAATGAAAGTAAAGTTTTTCAGAAACATTTTTATTGAAAATATTTTAAAAGATCTTGAATATTCAATAAAGAATAAAGAGATAAATTTTGAGATCTCGAATTATTCACACGTTTTTAACAAAGAATTATTTAAAAATTATGATACGATTTTTTTCATAATTGATTTTACAAAGATTAAAAACAAAAAATATTATCTAAAAGAAATTAAAAAATATTTTGATTATTTAAAAAAACAAAAAATAAATTATGTTTTTCTTTACTTTTCTAAAAAAGATTTAATTTATGATAAATATAGTTTTAATTTAAAGCATTCCCTTTCTCTTAATTCAAATAAATTTTTTTTAAAAAAAAGTATTTTATTTGATAATAAATCTTATTTAAAACTAAAAAGCTATATTGAAATTTTTTTGATAATTTTTACCCAATACAGATTGAGAGGCATTATATTTGATTTAGATAATACTTTATGGGATGGAGTAATAGGTGAAGATACCAAAATCAAAATAAATAAATTTCAAAAAAAAAATTTAATTTTAATTAATCAATTAATAAAGAAGGGCTTCTTAAGCGGTATAGTATCAAAAAATAATTTAATTGATGTGAAAAAGTTTATGCATAATGGTTATTTAAAGAAGATTTTCAATAAATCTAAAAAATATATTTCTTGGGATGATAAAAGTCATTCAATAAAAAAATTAATTCAATGGTCAAAGCTTCATCAAAAAAATTTTGTCTATTTTAATGACAATGAAAATGAAAATTTAAGAATTTCAAACAACTTTCCTCAAATGCTTGTTTGTAATGCTCAAAATCATAAACTAGTTTTTTTTATATTAAGCATAATTAATACTTTATCAAAAGAAAATAATGTTTCATCACTTAGGCAATATGACCTAGAGAATAACGAGTTAAGAAAAAAAATTAAAAAAAATTCAGTTATTGAATTTATAAAATCTACGTCACCTAAAGTAGTTATTTTTAAAAACCCAAACAAACAAATCGTACGAATAGAAGAAATGAGTAATAAGATAAATCAATTTAACCTTTCAAATGAGAGATATGATAGAAGGCAAATTAATTTCTTTTTGAAATCAAATGATTATGACATCTACACTTTCAGTTTAAAAGATAAGTTTGGTGATTCTGGTATAATAGGCTACCTTTTAATTAGTAAATTAAATAATAGAACTGAAATTAAAGATATTAAAATTAGTTGCAGGGCACTAGGGCGTGATCTTGAAATTTTATTTATAAATAAAATTTTATTGAAAAATAACTTAAATAAAAAAGAAATTAAATTGAATTATAAAAAAACACTTAGAAACAAACCAATTTATGATATTTTGAAAAAAAATTTTAATCATTTATATAAAATAAAAAAAAATAAAATAAAAAAACTTAAATATTTTGATTATGTCAAAGTACGATTTTGTTAAAAAAAAAAAAATTTTTGATAATTATTTTTGCAAAATTTTAAAAATTAGAGATAAAAAAAAAATAAATTCTTCAATTTCAAATTGTGATGAATGGGACTCACTTAATCATCTAAATATAATGTTTAAATTAGAAAATGTTTTTAATTGCAAATTATTAAATAAAGAAATAAAAATTTTAAATAATTATAAAAAAATAATAACTTGTGTTAAAAAAAAAACTAGTCTCAAATAATATATATTTAGAGAAATTAAGTATTAAATATTCTTCTGAGTTATTTAAAATAAGGAGAAAAAAGAATTTAATTAAATTTCTTAGTCCAATATCTAATAACCCAATTGATCAAAAAAAATTTATTATAAATGACAAAAGGCTTGGAAATTATCTTTTTGGAATTTTCAATCACAAAAAAATTTTGATTGGAACAATAGGAATTTATAATATTTCAAATAAAAAAAATGCAGAATGGGGTCGTTGGATATGTGAAGGAAATTCAATAGAATCAATTGAGTCTCTGTATTTATTAATAAAGTTTGCTTTTGAAGAACTTAAACTTAATATGATTTTTTGCAAAACATTAAGTTCAAATATAAAGGTTTTAAATATTCATAAAAAGTTAGGATTTATTTATAAAGGTAAAAATTTTAGAGATTTTTTTCTTAACAAAAAATATCATGACTCTATAGTTTATTTTACAGATAAAAAAAGATATAAAAAAATTATTAAAAAAATAAACTCAGTGTTAGATTAATGAAGTTTCATCATTATGGTTTATTGACAAAAAACCTAAATAAAACAATTTTAGTTTTCAGAAGAAGATCTTATATAAAAATTTCAAATATAATTGAGTGTAAATTTCAGAATGTAAAATTGATTTTTTTTAAAAAAAAAAATTCTAAATATTTTATAGAGTTAGTTGATTGTACAAATAATAGTCAATTAAAAAAATTCTTTGAGAAAAAAATCAAGAAAAAGAAAAATAAATTATATTTCAAATATCATAAATGTTACTATGTAAAAAATTTAGACTCCACATCTAAAAAGCTTCAAAAAAACCTATATTATAAGTCTTTAGAAACTATAGGTGAGTCAGCTATTTTTAAAAAAATAGTTTTTTTAAAAAGAAAAAACTCAGATATCTTTCTTGAATTAGTTTCAAAAATTAAAATAAAATACAGATTCCTAAGGTAAAATATTTTTTAAAAACATCAATTTTTTAGTTCAAAAGTTATACGATTATATAATGTGCAAGACAAAGATTGTTTGGCGCTCTTAATGTAATAAAATATCTATCAATAGCTATAAATTTTTAAAAATTTTTTTCAGTGCATAAATCAAGCCAATTGAGCT
>CENU01142221.1_pt1 | contig 23443 bp, 23 predicted proteins | sample 361331 | NCBI WGS metagenome assembly CENU01 (sample SAMEA2619766, study PRJEB7988) | marine metagenome | isolation source: saline water (ENVO:00002010), including | reverse complement strand
CATACTTTAAAGATAGCGGGAGAATCGCCATTGTTCGATAAAACCAATAGGTCATGATTCGGCGCAGTGCTCAGGCGCATTGATGTCAGCCCCTTGCGTGAGTCGCTTGAGCCCATGGCATTGCAGTGAAGAGTTGCCACTAAGATCTAGTCTTTTTAGCCGTGTCAGATTGGATAGCGGCACGGCGTCTACGATTTGATTGTCGTCTAAGTACAGCTCGATAATCCCACTCAGTAGGCCTATCTCTACTAGGTTTCGTATGTTGTTCCCCGATAGTTTGATCGCCTCCAGTCCAACAAAGGTGCTAAGACCATCGAGCGATCGAATGCCTGCATTACTGCAGTTAATGTAAGTGAGCTGAGATGCTGTTTCGACACGTTGATCTGCGATCATTTGCTCGATGCAGATGGCCAGCGCTGGATCTGAGAGCGTGTAGTTTGTAAACAGTGATACTGGACTATAAATCGGACGATCGTTGAGCGTAATGTCGTACTCGCGCAAATTGGTACAACCGATGACCAGTACCAGTAGAATCGACAATAGAGACAGTAAACGCGCCATGGGAAGTCCTAGGATTTCAAGGTGTATCATGCCAGTCTAGGTACTGTCAGACGAGACCTACGAGCTTATTGGCTAAGAACGGGGCACTGCTGAACCATGTTGGGGACTTCGGCGTTAGAACAATTAGAGAGTATGCTTCGGCGCCACTGGCGTTTGGGTCAGAATATGGTGCTGTGCTGGGCACCCGACCCTCACGGTTTACTCACGATTGTTGTGCCCCACTATTTTCTGGGTAATTTCACGGCGACTCACGCGGATAGCGATACTCTAGATAGCGATGAGTTGTTTGTTCGGCAGCTGATTAGCGAGAGTCGACGCACCTCCCACGACCAAATTTTTGAGGTCGCACATCGGCTCGGTGTATCGACGAGCTTTATAAAGCTCGACGAGGAGTTTGCCCTCGATGATGAAACACTCGATGCGGTTGACGCAGTCATCAGTCGTTACAGCCTCGGTTTTGTCGAGAATAGAGCGGTCGCATTGTTCGATATAGCCGAGTTTTCCTTGTTCAAGCCCTTCCAGCAGGCCAGTCAGCTTAATAGCTTGTCGTATTCAATGAACTCCGCTCACACTAAGTTGAAGCGTGAGGGGGTCGAAGTTAACTTTGCTCGAACAACCACGGGTGATGGCTATTACCTGTGGAATCGAGATACCGGCACCTACCCCAATTTAGACTTGCTGACCTTTTTCTTACTGGTGTTGATCGATAATGCGGCGGCAAGAAGCCAATCTGCGGTGGGTACGGTGCCGCTGATTCGTGCTGGTTTTCATGTTGGTAGTCATTACGAATTGTCTCAGGCAGAAGGGGTAAACCCCACCGTATTTAGCTATATCGTCGGAGATGTGACCATTGAGTTGGCACGCCTCCTTGATGATGCTGAGCCGGGTGCCATTCGCTTGGGTAATTTTTCATCTTGCTTGCCCGACGAGCCTGATAGGCGCAGTGGCCCCAGCGACTTCTTGTCTCGCTGTCGAAGCGAGCTGCTGGAGATGAATGGCCTTAAAGTGGCTGATCGGAGTATCGATAATCTTGAATTTCTCGACTGGTCAACAGGTGGTAGCTCGGCGCGCTCCATCGAACTGATCGATAAACACGGTAAGCCTCATACCGTGCATTCGGTGGGTCTGTCTGCCGGCTTGGGTAAAATTAATCTTGAACTCGGTATTCGCGAGCGCCTATGAATTGCACGGTGTGCCCGTCGAGCGGCGCAGATCGACATCGGGCTCAGGGGATTGCAACTAGATTAGGGCTTCCCTTTGCAAAGCGCCTCACAGAAGTGACAACCTCGGTTGTGTTAGTGATCGATGTGGAGCGCTCATGGCTACAGCGAGTGAGTGAGCCGGTGCTCGGTCCAGTGACTGTGGATTTTACCTCGTCTGCAATGTTGCATAGACGTCGAGCTGGGCACAATGAGCCCATCGGTCGGGCGGTCGGGGTCAGGGCGGACCGGTGTCCTACCGTGTTCGATGCGACCGCGGGCTTGGGCCGAGATGCCTTCGTATTGGCCGATCTCGGATGTCGAATCACATTGTGTGAGCAGATGACTCCGGTTGCTCACCTGCTCGAGGAAGCTGTCTCACTAGCAAAGATGAGCACGCTCCAAAAAGTTCAAATGGCAGCGGGCAGAATGACAGTAACCTGCGCCGACAGCACTACTTCTGATGCCTCGGGCTACGATGTTATCTATTTGGATCCCATGTTTCCTGAGCGATCAAAAACAGCTGCGGTAAAAAAGGACTTGGCAACGCTGCAAGCGCTACGCAGTGATAGTGAACAAGATATCGATGCGACAGCATTGCTTGCCTGGGCCAAAGAGCAATCTGTACCGAGGATTGTCGTGAAGCGACCTGTTAAAGCCACAGTAGTTGGCAGCGCTAGGCCGAGCCACAGCATTATCGGTAAGACCATTCGATACGATGTATTTATCCAGTGAGATATAGAAAATGTCAGATGTATTGTTGATAGCCGACTCCGCGCCCCCGGCATCGTTGATCGAGGAGTGGCTGCGAGCAGAGGTGAGATTAACGGCTTTGATGGCTCCCACAATTTGTCAGCAAATTGAGGGCGAGCATCAAGTATCGCTCGAGCCATCTTGGACTTTGCTAACTTACTCCGCTGCCACAGAGGAGAACATAGGGCGCGTCGGTGATTGGATTCGACAAAATAGCAGTCCCTCTCTAATTGTTCTTTGCCTGACCGCTGATCAGGGCTCGAGCGCTGAATTTGCTCAACGCTCCAATTCAGAGTTGCTTGAGTTTGTCAGCACAAAATTAGCTCTGCCCATCAGGCTGTTACACATGGCCTTGAGCCGTTGGCCAGAAGGCCACTATCAAATCTTAGCAGGCCAACCTAGCTGTACTTTGAGTCGGGCTCGTAATGACTGGTGGAGCGCGCTTTTGTCCGAATTATCAGACGAATACACCAGCGCCAAACTCAGTATGGAGCTCGTTTCCGACTAAAGGGCTGTCGAGTCAGTCGGCGAGGAGACGGTGCATCACGGCCTGATAGATCGCTGTTAGCCTCGGAATATCTGAGATTAGCACGTGCTCATTTCGCTGATGAATCGATCGATTCACCACGCCCAATTCGACAATCTGGCAACCCGTGGTAGCGATAAATCTTCCATCCGACGTGCCGCCCCCGGTGCTTAACTCGGTCGTGACTCCGGTGTGCTCGAGAATACTGTCTTGGCAGGCACTGACCAGCGCACCGGGTTGGGTTAGGAAGGGGTTCCCGCTTAAGCGCCAGGTGATTTCGAAATCAATAGCATGCTCCCTCAACAGGTTCTCACAGCGCTCCTTGATTTGATCCGCTGTGATCTCCGTGGAAAACCGCAAGTTGAAATCGGCAACGAGTTCGCCGGGAATCACGTTGCTTGCGCCCGTACCCGATTGGATGTTTGAAAACTGTAACGAGGTCGCGTCAAAGTGATCATTGCCTTGATCCCAAGCGACCTTGGTTAGCGCGTCGAGAGCGGCAAAGGCGCGATGCATTGGGTTATCAGCCAAGTGCGGATACGCCACATGTCCCTGTTTTCCTTTGATCACTAGTCTTGCATTGATGGAGCCTCTGCGACCGTTTTTGATGGTGTCGCCCAAGACGTCGCTACTGGACGGCTCACCGACAATGCACCAATCGATATCAACGCCCCGCTTTTGCAGTTCCTCGACAACGTATCGCGTACCATGTTCTGCGGGGCCTTCTTCATCCGATGTGATCAGAAAACCGATTTGCCCGCACGGTGGAGGGGCGTCAGCTAACAAGCGCTCGGTGGCAACGATCATTGCGGCTAGGCTGGACTTCATATCGGCAGCGCCGCGTCCAAATAGGTAGTCACCTCGGATTGTTGGTTCGAAGGGGTCGCTCTCCCAGTGCTCTGGGGGGCCGGACGGCACCACGTCTGTATGCCCCGCAAAGACCAACATAGGACCGCTGCTGCCCCAGGTTGCCCAGAGGTTTTGAACGCCGCCGCAATCAAGCTGTTCGCACTGGAACCCCAAGCGCTGCAAACGCTCGCTCATGATGTCTTGGCAGCCTCGATCATCTGGTGTGACCGATGGGCGAGCGATCAGCGTTTTGGTTAGCTCGATCGAGGGTTGCGATAAGTCAGTTGTTGTCATGCAGCATGTTATTGAGTTCGATCGAAGACTTATTGGTCAGGCACTCGACTGCACCCGAGGTCGAGTTACGACGGAACAACAGATCGGAGCGTCCTGATAGGTCTCGAGCCGAGACGGTTTCGACGGGACGACGAGCACCATCGAGGATAGTGACCTTGGTACCCGCGGTGACAAATAGCCCCGCTTCGATGGTGCATCGATCACCCAGTGGTATGCCTAGGCCTGCATTGGCGCCGATCAGGCATTCGCTGCCTACGGAGATGATAATGTTGCCGCCACCGGACAATGTGCCCATGGTTGAGCAACCGCCGCCGAGGTCAGATCCTGCGCCCACCATCACGCCTGCCGAGATACGACCCTCGACCATACTTGGACCTTCTGCGCCAGCGTTGAAGTTGATAAAGCCCTCGTGCATGACGGTCGTACCCTCGCCAAGGTAGGCACCGAGGCGAACCCTTGCTGTGTGGGCGATACGAACACCGTTCGGCACCACATAATTGGTCATCTTTGGAAATTTGTCGACGCTGGCGACCTCGATTATGCGGCCCTGTAGTCGAGCGGTAAGCTGTCGCTCCGGAAGTTCGTGTAGGTCAACCGCACCTTCACTGGTCCAAGCTACATTAGGTAATAACTGGAAGATACCATCGAGATTGGTGCCGTGGGGCCTGACCCGTCGATGCGATAGCAGATGTAACTTCAAATAGGCCTCGGCTACCGAACCGGGGGCCTCGTTGTCTTGCAGGTTGACCGCGACAATCGATTTATCGCTATCACTCAGACGACTGGCCAATGCGGAGACTCCATCGAGTCCAGCTTGGCGAGCGTTTTCTGCGATGTCAGCGAGTTCAGCACTGTTCACGATGCCTGAGACACCATTCAAAGCGGATGCCGCATCAGCACCCAAATCGACCATGGGGTCTGGGAAAAACACATCAATGATGTTGTTCTGGTTGTTTGTTTCCGCAATGCCCAAGCCAAATGCGTGTAGGCCAGTACTCATTTACGCGCTCTCCTCGATACCGAAGTGGTCGGCATAGCTGGCCGCGGTAAATCCGACATCTAGAATGTCGTTATGCTCTAGCACGGGTCGCTTGATTAAGGTCGGATTCGCGAGCAGCACGGCACATGTGTCACCGTTCTCTGCGTTATCTCGCTCCTCGTTATCCATGTTTTTCCAGGTGGTGCTCCGCTTATTGACCAGCAGAGCGGCGCCAAGTGTAGCGATCCATCCGTCGATATGCGACTTACTTGGTGTGCTTTCTCTTACGTCCACAAACTCATAATCGATTTTATTGGTGCTGAGCCACTGGCGGGCTTTTTTTACCGAATCGCAGTTTGGAATACCATAAACCTTAGTCATCGTTATCTAACTCCCTACCCTCAGGGCTTATTGACTACTTTGGGGTGTTTTCTTTGGGGGAAGCAGGTAGTGCAAATCTCGCACACGCGACCATCGCAACCTCTCGCGGTGCAGTACTCTCGCCCATAAAAAATTATTTGAAGGTGCAAGTCGTTCCATCTATCCCTTGCAAATGCTTTTTTGAGATCTCGTTCGGTCTCGTTGACATTGCGGCCGCGGGTGAGCCCCCAGCGTTGCGCCAATCGGTGAATATGGGTGTCGACAGGAAAACTTGGCACCCCGAAAGATTGCGCCATCACCACCGATGCGGTTTTGTGCCCCACACCGGGTAGGCGCTCTAGTGCTTCGAATTCGGCCGGAACCTCGCCGCCGTGCTCTTCCAGTAAAATTTCACTCAAGCGTTTGATCGCCTTCGACTTCTGAGGCGATAAACCGCAGGGCTTGATGATTTCTCGGATGGTTTCTGCTGAGTGCTGCGCCATGTCAAAGGGGTTGTCGGCTAATTCAAAGAGGGCGGGAGTTACCTGATTGACGCGTTCGTCTGTGCACTGTGCGCTGAGTAACACAGCGACCAGCAAGGTGTATGGGTCCTGATGATCCAGTGGCACGGGGGGTTCCGGATACAGCGCCTTGAGTTTCTGATCGATGTAAGCGATTCGCTCGGCTTTTTTCAGATTGGGTTTCAGATTGGGCTTTGCATGAGAGCTGGTCTCGCTGGTCGCTTTTAGATTCGTTCCGTCGATCACTTTGCCTGCCTCGATAGAAATAAAGCGACTCGCTCAGCTGCCTCTACGGTTTGTTGCAAGGTTGAAACGAGGGCGATTCGAACGTGTCCCGATCCGGGGTTTGTGCCATCGACCTCTCTGCCTAGGTAGCTACCCGGCAGCACCCTGACGTTTTGTTGCTCTAGCAGCGACCTGGCGAAGACTTGGTCATCACCGTGAATACGTGGCCAGAGATAGAAACCGGCATCGGGTTGTTCAACATCGAGATGCTCGGACAAGATGGGCAATACTGCAGCAAATTTTTGGCGATAAAGCTCTCGATTATTGAGTACATGGGTTTCGTCGGACCAAGCAACCGTGCTCGCGGCCTGGTGATGCAGTGGCATCGCGCAACCATGATAGGTTCGGTACCGTTTGAATGTCTCGATAAGTGATGCGTCTCCTGCGACGAAGCCCGATCGAAGTCCGGGAAGGTTGGATCGCTTCGACAGACTGTGAAACGCTAAGCATTGCTTGAGTTCAGTATTCCCCATGGCGTGCGCCGCTTCTAAGAGGCCAGTCGGCGGGTACTCTTCGTCAAAATATAATTCGCTATAGCATTCATCGCTGACTAAGACGACATCGTGTTCCAGCGCTTTTTCAATCAGCAGCTGCAAGTCGCTCATGGGGATGACCCGCCCCGAGGGGTTCCCCGGTGTACACAAAAACAGCAGGTTACAGGCTTTCCACTTGTCGTCTGACATGTGTTGATAATTGGCGAGATATCCACTCTCTTCTGAGGCGGCTATAAACAGCGGGATGGCCCCAGCCAACAAAGCGGCGCCCTCGTAGATTTGGTAAAACGGATTCGGTAGCGCTATGCGAGGGTTGTCACAGCCTGCTGTTAGCGCTTGAGCAATAGCGAACAAGCCTTCGCGGGTGCCATTGACGGGCAGTACCTCGCGGTCTGGATCAATCGCTCGAGTGTGGAAACGATTCGTCAGCCAGCTTGCGATGGCTTGTCGAAGCGGAGGTGTCCCTGCGATCGATGGGTACTTCCCCGCGCCTGCGAGTGCTTCAGTGAGCGCGATCAATACCTGCTGCGGTGGCTCATGCTGCGGCTCGCCAATGGTCAGCGGTATCGCTTCTATATCCGGTACTATCGAGTGACGGGTTAGCTCTGCTAGCTTTTCGAAAGGATAGGCCTGTAAGTTCCGCATGCCAGTATTCACGCTGCTAAGCCCTCATCGATGGTAGTGCACAAATTGGCTTTCAGGGTTTTGCAGAGCTCTGGATCCAAGAGCGCACCACTGTCATCTGTATTGAGGAAAAATATGTCTTCCACGCGTTCGCCCAGGGTCTGAATCTTCGCCGCTTGGATAGAGATATCGTGCTGACTAATCACCAGGGCAATTTGAGCCAGCAATCCGGGTCGATCAGCTGCCGATAACTCCATGACAGTGAGTTGTCGATCCTTGTCCATCGAAAAGCTAATGTCGGTCGGCAACGCAAAGGAGCGCAAAGTCCGCGCTATTCGCTGTTGGCTTTGAGCGACATGCGTCGATGCCAGTGACTTATTAATGGCGTCTGCTATTTGTTGGAAGTTTTCAGCTGTGCCATCGATGGGGCTACCATCGCCCCGCAATACAAAGAAGGTATCCAGGGTGGCGCCGTCGGTACCCGAGTAGATTCGCGCATCTTGAATGCTGAGATCTAGGACCTCGAGGCTCGAGCAGACTCGAGCAAAAACGTTGTCGATCTGTTTGGCGTGGACAAAGATTTGTGTCGCGTTGGCGACGGGTGACTCCGAGGACTGACGCACCAGGGTCAATGGTTCGTCGCTCTCGCCGTGATCGGCAATCGCTTCCGTGTGCCAGGCGATATCTTCCGCTTGCTCGCGCAAAAAGTAGTCATCGCCCCGCGCTGACCAAATGTCTTCGATGTCATCCTCGAGGAATCCCCGGTTTTCAAGAAGCTGGGCTGCCGACTTGCGGGTGGCATCAATGACTTCGACTCTGCCTATAGGATTGGTGAGCCCGCGGCGAAGCGCACGCCTGGTCTCGGTATACAGCTGACGAAGCAATGAACTGCGCCAGGCGTTCCACAAATCAGGATTAGTGCCGTTAATGTCGGCGACCGTTAATGTGAAGAGGTAGTTTAGGCGCTCTTCTGTTCCGACTATCTCAGCAAATTGCTGGATTTCAGCGGGATCAGAGATGTCGCGTCGCTGCGAAAAAGAGCTCATAAACAGGTGGTTTTTCACCAGCCAGACAATGAGTTCGGTGTCGGCTTCGTTGAAGAAGTGCTGCTCACAAAATAGTCGAGCGTCGACGGCACCTAGTTCTGAGTGATCGCCCCCACGACCCTTGCCAATATCGTGATACAGCGCCGCAACAAAAAGCAGTAGGGGGTTTCTCAAACGCTGCGCGATTCGCGTGGTTACGGGGAACTTATCGGTATAGTCTGCGCGAAGAAAACGCCGCGTATTCGCGATGACTTCCATGGTGTGGGCATCCACCGTATAGGTGTGGAACATGTCGAATTGCATCTGTCCTACGACCTGACCGAACTCGGGCAGGTAGCGCGCTAGGACGCCGTGCCGCAACATGCGCCGCAGTTGTTTTGTCATCCAGAACTGGCCTTTCAACACTTCGCGGAAGAGCTGGCGATGAACCTCATCGCTTCGGTAATCGTCGTCGATGAGTTGCGCTGATTGTCGCAATAGGCGGATGGTATGAGGGTCTATTTTCGCAATGCGCTCATCATTGGCAATGATGACGAATAGGCGCAGTAGATTGGCCGGCTTGTCGCTAAAAACATTGTCGCGTCTGGCTGCTATACGCTGGTCTATCAGTTCAAAATCTTCATCAATGATGACGGGCCGTGACTCACAATCGTGGAGAAGTTTCTGGTCAAAAATTGTATTTAGCAGATCTGTCAGGTGCACTACCGATTGCACCTGACGGAAGTAGAGCTGCATGAATTGTTCTACGCCCAACTTGGCCTCGTCTTGGAAGCCCCATAGAGAGGCGAGCGAGCGCTGGTGTTCAAACAGAAGTCGGTCTTCATCCCGACCTGTCATGATGTGCAGTGCTGCACGAACCCGACTTAAAAAATCCTTGCCCGCGGCGAGTTGTCCGCGCTCTTCCACCGTCAGGAACTCCCCCGTGGGCAGTTCATTGATCGAGCAGCCAAAATGCCGCTGGGTAATCCAGCCAATGACCTGTAGATCCCGAAGGCCACCGGGACTCGACTTAACATTGGGCTCGAGGCTATAGCCGGTCCGCCCATATTTGTCGTGACGCGTTTCCTGCTCTTCACGTTTGGCGGCGAAGAAGGTGGCGCTGGGCCATAGATTACTCTGCTCGATCGTGAGTTTTAGGGTGTCTAGTAGCGAGGGGTCTCCAACTAGCACACGTGTCTCGAGGTAGGTGGTGATGACAGTCAGATCACCCTGGGCGATATCGATACATTCGTCTATCGATCGAACGCTGTGCCCAATTTTGAGTCCGAGGTCCCATAGCGCGCTCACAAACGCAGATACTTTTGTATCGTTAGTGGTGCTCTTATTGGGCTGTAAAATAAGGATGTCGACATCGGAGTAGGGGAACAGTTCGCCGCGCCCATAACCACCTACCGCTACTAGGCTGGAGTCTGTGCTATCAAGATCGCAGAGTGCCCACAGAGTTTGCAGCGCTTTGTCGACTGAATTAGAACGTTCGATCAGTAGCGAGTCGACTGGGAGATTGGGGTCAAATGACGCGTTGATCTCCTCAGCACGTCGCTTTAAGTGAGCCCGTAGGTTACTGATGTCATCGGCCGGATTGGCACTGCTCATGGGATTACCACCACAAATTCCATGGAGAAAATACGCGGCTAGACGAGACTCGGTCTAACGGCTCTGTTCGAAGGGAAAAACTTCGTCTGATCGAGCGGTAAGTACTTCGATACCTGTATCGGTGACTGCAATCGTGTGTTCCCATTGTGCCGACAGTCGACCATCGCGGGTGGTGACGGTCCAACCATCCCGAGTATTGAGTTTTGTGTGGCGCTTGCCAGCATTGATCATGGGTTCGATCGTAAACGTCATTCCAGGCTCGAGCACTAACCCTGTTCCTGCTCTCCCATAATGGAGAACCTGCGGCTCCTCGTGGAAAACCTTGCCAATGCCGTGTCCGCAGTATTCGCGCACCACTGAATAATAACAGCCCTCGGCATGCTCCTGAATAATTTCACCGATGTCGCCTAGTCGAGTGCCGGGCTTCACAATCGCGAGTGCTTTATACAAGCATTCCTGTGTGACCCGCATTAATCGATCGGCATGAGGCGCAACTTTTCCGACCGGGACCATAATGCTGGTATCGCCATGCCAGCCATCTTTGATAACGGTAACGTCGATGTTGATGATGTCTCCCTGCTTCAAGAGTTTGGTGTCCGATGGAATACCGTGACAGATCACGTCGTTGACCGAGGTGCAAATGGATTTAGGGAAGCCTTTGTAATTCAGAGGTGCTGGGATGGCATTCTGTTGATCGACGATGTAATCGTGGCAAATTCGGTCGAGTTCGCCTGTAGATATGCCCGGCTGCACTTTCGGCGCGATCATTTCTAGAACTTCGGCCGCGAGTTGGCCCGCGCGACGCATCCCTTCAATGTCGTCTGCCGATTTGATCGCAATATTACTCACTGAACATACTCCAAAGGTTAAAAGCCTACAGGCAAGTCGGGACGAATCGCCCTACGCCTTAGTTTACCGCAGTAATGCACATATTTTCTAACCTTAGGCTTTAGTGCTTGCGAGGGTTGTGGTATAACGCGCACCGCGCTTCGGGAAGAGTCCCGGCCGTGACTAAATAGCACGTCGGTTATGAGATCTCTGCCGGGTGCCGGGCAACCGGTTGGCCAGAGATAACGGACGGAAGGTTAAACCCAAGAAAGAGACAAATTATGACACAAGTAAGCATGCGCGAGTTGTTGCAGGCCGGCGCGCATTTCGGCCACCAAACTCGTTTCTGGAACCCGAAAATGGATCAGTACATTTTCGGTGCGCGCAACAAAATCCACATCATCAACCTCGAACACACAGTACCCGCGTTTAATGACGCCCTGGGTTTTGTTCGCCGGTTGGCGGAAAACAAGAATCAGATCATGTTCGTGGGCACCAAACGTGCGGCGGGCAAGATTATTGAAGAGCAAGCGGCGCGCTGTGGCATGCCGTACGTGAGTCACCGCTGGTTGGGCGGCATGTTGACCAACTACAAGACGATCCGCTCATCGATCAAGCGTTTGCGTGATCTCGAGGCTCAGGAAGCTGACGGTACGTTTGCCAAGCTGACTAAGAAAGAGGCGTTGATGCTCACTCGGAGCAAAGACAAGCTCGATCGATCGATTGGCGGCATCAAAGACATGGGCGGTCTGCCCGATGCGCTATTTGTGATTGACGTCGATCACGAGAGAATCGCGATCACCGAGGCCAACAAGCTCGGTATTCCGGTCATCGGTGTTGTCGATACTAACAGTAATCCAGATGGTATCGATTACATCATTCCTGGTAACGACGACGCTATCCGAGCCATCAAGCTTTATGTGACAGCGGTTGCGGATGCTGTTTTAGAGGGTAAGGGAGCTTCATCGGCGACACCAGTAGTCGACGAATTCGTGGAGGTTGCGGAGGCGGCGGAAGAGGCCGAGGAAGGAGCAGCCACGGGCGACGGCGAGTAACAAAGACACACGCCGCGCACCGCGCGGCGTTTTTTTATGTCCGAGCGAAACGCGTATCGGATGGTTTATCAACGTTAGTGACAACAGGGTGGGGAAAATGTCTGCTGCATTAGTGAAAGAACTGCGAGAGCGAACCGGCCTTGGCCTGCTGGAGTGCAAGAAAGCACTCGCGGCAGCCGGTGGAGATGTTGAGGTTGCAATCGAGGAGCTCCGTAAGGCCTCGGGTATGAAGGCTGCAAAGAAGGCGGGTCGAACGGCCGCTGATGGCGTGGTTGCTATAAGAGTGGCTGAGGGTGGTGCGTCTGCCGTGATCGGTGAAGTCAATAGCGAGACCGATTTCGTGGCAAGAGACGATAACTTCCTAGCCTTTGTTGACGCCGTTATGGATCGAGCGGAAGAGCTCAAGACTGACGATATTACTGCAGTGGCTGGTGGTGATGTAGAAAATGCACGCCAGGCGCTGGTTCAAAAAATTGGAGAGAACATCTCGGTACGTCGTATTGCCGTTCTTGAGGCTGATAACGGCGTTATAGGCGGCTACGTCCACGGCAACAACCGAATTGCAGTGTTAGTCCAGCTCGAGGGCGGCACTGAGGAGCTCGCGAAAGACGTTGCCATGCACGTGGCCGCTGTAAACCCCGCGGTAGTATCACCGTCTGATATGCCCGAGGAACTTCTGCAGAAAGAGCGCGAGATTTACACCGCACAAGCGGCTGACTCCGGCAAGCCACCCGAAATTGTCGAGAAAATGATCGAGGGTAGAATCGGTAAATATCTCAAAGAGAATAGCCTGACCGAGCAGCCCTTTGTGAGAGATCCAGACACTAGTGTCGGCAAGCTGGTCAAGGCTGCAGGCGCTTCTGTGGTTGTTTTTACCCGTTTCGAAGTCGGCGAGGGTATTGAGGTCGAGAAAGTCGATTTTGCAGCCGAGGTGGCAGCGCAGCTCGGCGGTTGATACGACACATCGCCGAGCTGCTCTCAGACGGCGATGAAATCACACGCGGTTTAAAGGACAGAGCATGGCGGCGGAGAAGGTCTACAAGCGAATATTGTTGAAGCTCAGCGGTGAGGCGTTAACTGGTGATGAAGCCTTTGGTATTGATCCCAAAGTACTCGATCGTTTGGCGTTGGAAATCGGGCAGCTCGTTGGTATCGGTGTTCAGGTGGGTTTAGTTGTCGGCGGCGGTAATTTGTTCCGAGGGGCAGCATTACAAGCCGCGGGCTTGGATCGAGTTACCGGAGATCACATGGGCATGCTGGCGACAGTGATGAATGCGCTGGCACTTCGTGATGCGTTGGAGCGCTCTAATATTGCGACGCAGGTGATGTCGGCTATTCCAATGAGTGGTGTGGTTGACCATTACGATCGTCGCAAGGCGATCCGGGCCCTTTCGCAGGGTGATGTTGTGATCTTCTCAGCCGGTACGGGTAACCCATTCTTTACTACCGACTCATCGGCGTGCTTGCGTGGGATCGAAATTGAAGCTGATTTGGTTCTAAAGGCGACCAAAGTCGACGGCGTTTACGACACTGACCCAATGCAGAATCCAGACGCAGTGAAATATGAGCAACTTGGCTACGACGAAGTGCTCGACAATAAGCTCGGGGTGATGGATTTAACCGCAATTTGCTTGGTGCGCGATCATCAAATGCCTGTTCGGGTCTTTAATATGTCGATGCAAGGCGCGTTATTGAGTATTGTACGCGGAGGGGCTGAAGGCACGCTGATCTGTTCGTGAGTCGTGGACTGAGTGGGGGTCCTCAAGTTCGGAGATAACAATGATCGATGATATTCATTTAGACGCTGAGGCTCGCATGGAGAAAGCGATTGAAGCGTTGGGGCAAAATTTCAATAAGATTCGTACGGGTAGAGCTCACCCGAGCATTCTCGATGGTGTTCGCGTTGATTATTACGGTGCTGAGACGCCGTTGAAACAACTTGCGAGTATCAATGTAGAGGATGCGAGAACATTGGCGGTCAGCGTCTTTGATAAATCAATCACCCCCGATGTCGAAAAGGCGATCATGAAGAGCGATCTTGGTCTCAATCCCTCGACGGCGGGCGATGTAATCCGAATACCCATGCCGATGCTCACAGAGGAGACTCGGAGAGGCTACATCAAGCAGGCTAGGGCAGAAGCCGAGTCAGGCAGAGTGTCTATTCGCAATGCGCGCCGCGATGCAAATGGCATGCTGAAGGATCTCGTCAAGGACAAAGACATCTCGGAAGACGAGGAGCGCAGGGCGCAAGATGCAGTCCAAAAGTTGACCGATACCTATGTTGCCAAGGTCGAGGCTGCGTTGACGGCAAAAGAAGCCGACCTGATGGAGATCTGAGCACTGTCGGTGCGAGGTCGCTAATTTGAATTTACCTCTGTCTGCCAAAGCGAAGATTCCCAAGCACATTGCGATCATCATGGATGGCAATAATCGGTGGGCTAAGCGCCGAGGTGTGCCGAGTCCCATCGGACATCGCGCAGGTGCCGATATTGTCAAGGGCCTGATGTATGCCTGTCGTGATCGCGGCGTTGACACGCTGACCCTATTCGCCTTCTCAAGTGAAAACTGGCAACGGCCTGAAGCCGAAGTGCGGGCATTAATGGCGTTGTTGTCGCGCTATTTGCGCCGCGAAATCAAAGAGCTTGCCGCCGATGGCGTGAGGATTCGCTTTATTGGTCGTCGTGACAGATTTAGTCCGAGAATTAAGAAGCTGTTGGATGATTCGGAACAGGCGACGGCTCACAACACGTCGGCAACACTCGTGCTAGCCCTTGATTACGGGGGACGCTGGGATGTCAGCCGTGCCGCGAGTGAACTCGCGAGTGATGTCGCTGCTGGCCGCTTGAGTGCGGAGGAAATTAACGAGGAACTGTTATCTTCACGGTTGTCCCTGGCGGACCGACCTGCGCCTGATCTCTGTATTCGAACGGGTGGTGAGTGGCGGCTATCGAATTTTCTACTGTGGCAATTCGCCTACGCCGAGCTTTGGTTTACCGATACCTTGTGGCCCGATTTTAGTGTCGATGAGCTGGATGAAGCGATCGCACATTTCGCCAGTCGAGAGCGGCGATACGGAGGTCGTCCCGGCGAGGGCGCGTAGCCATGCTAAAGAAGCGTATCGTCACCGCGTTAGCGATGTTCTTGTGCTTTGTCTCGGCGATCTACTTTCTGCCGGCATCGACATTGGCCTGGGCGTTTGCGGTGGTGGCGGCCGCGGGGGCGTGGGAGTGGGGCTACCTCGCGGGCTGGAATACACCCATCCGGAGAGTAGCCTTCGTTGGTGCCTTTCTGTGTTTATGCGGCGCCTACGCGCTTGCCTATCGCCCGGACACAGCACCAGCCGCAATGATTATCCAGCCGGTGTTGGGCTTTGTATGTTTGGTTTGGCTAATCAATGCTTTGTTGGTCGATAACTATCCCTCGATGGCCAGCCTCTGGCGATCGCGCATTACCCGGAGCTTAATGGGCTTGTTCATTTTGGGATCCGGTTGGTTTTCGTTGGTCTACGTAGTCAGTTTGCCGCACGGCCCTTTGCTGATTGTCTTATTTATTGTCACCGTTGCTGCTGCTGATGTCGGCGCTTTTTTTACCGGTCGATCCTTTGGGAAGCACAAGTTGGCCGAAAAGGTGAGCCCGGCAAAGACCTGGGAGGGCCTCTACGGTGGTTTGCTATTTGTCTGCGTCTTAGCGCTGCTGGTCTGGAATTTTTTACCACCTGTCTTCGCCCATGTGCACCACATGGAAGTTCTTTGTATTGGTGCTGCGTGTGCTGGCGCCTCAGTGTTGGGCGACCTCACTGTCAGCATGGTGAAGCGCGAGAGTGGTTATAAAGATTCGGGTGCGCTTTTGCCGGGTCACGGCGGACTACTCGATCGTTTGGATAGTATCTGTGGCGCAGCCCCATTTTTTGCACTGTCGATGGTGCTGGTGGTGTACAGCTGATGCAGCAGGTTATGGTGTTTGGTGCGACGGGTTCCATCGGCGCCAGTACGCTGGATGTCATTAAACGGCATCCGGAACAGTTTCGAGCGCACACGCTGACCGCTAACCGATCTGTCGACGCCATGGTGCAACTCTGCCTCGAGCATGAGCCGGAATTTGCCGTGATGTCGGATGAATCAGCCGCTGAAGCCTTGCGGCAAGGTGTCGATGGCCGGGCCCCTACTACGGTACTCGCAGGTGAGTCCGCGATGATAGAGCTTGCCCAGAGCGAAGCTATCGACACCGTTATGGCTGCGATCGTGGGTTTCGCGGGTTTGCCGGCGACCTTGGCGGCTGCTGCTGCTGGAAAACGACTGTTGCTTGCTAACAAGGAAGCTTTGGTTGGTGCTGGCGCGCTCTTTATGCGCACAGTTAAAGAGTCAGGCGCACTGCTTTTACCTGTGGATAGTGAGCACAACGCGATGTTTCAGTGCTTACCGACTGATGCTAAAGCCCGGCCAATTATGGATCGCGTCGAGAAGATCTTGCTCACGGCTTCAGGCGGCCCTTTTAGAGGTCGATCGCGACAGTCGCTACAGACGGTGACACCCGACGAGGCTTGCGCACATCCCAACTGGGATATGGGGCGAAAAATTTCCGTAGACTCCGCCACACTGGTCAATAAAGGGCTCGAACTCGCCGAGGCCTGCTGGTTATTCGATAGAAAACCCGAAGAAATCGAGGTCGTTGTTCACCCTCAGAGTATTGTTCATTCGATGATTCGATATATCGATGGCTCGGTATTAGCGCAAATGGGTCAGCCCGATATGCGGACGCCGATTGCCTACAGTCTGTCGTGGCCTAACCGAATCGATGCGGGTGTCTCGCCACTCGATATGGTGGCTGTTGGCAGGCTCGATTTCGAGGCACCAGACCTCGATGCGTTTCCCTGCCTTCGATTGGCTTATGAGTCGATCAAAGTCGCTGGCGGTATGTGCGTATACAGCGCAGCCAATGAAATCGCTGTCGACGCTTTTCTAGGCGAGCGCATCCGCTTTACCGATATCGATCGTGTTATCCAGGCGACGCTCGAGAGCACTACACTATTGGAACCAAAAGACATTGCCACGGTCATAGCACTTGACCAGTCTGCGCGACAACATGCGGCAGAAGCGGTGGCATCTATGAGTTCAAATGGGAGAACTTAGTTAAGGATGATTAACGCACTATTCACAGTGGCGATGGCGCTGGTGACACTCGGTATTTTGGTTACCATCCACGAGTTTGGACACTACTGGGTAGCGAGGCGCTGCGGTGTCCGAGTGCTACGATTTGCTGTGGGATTTGGGCAGCCATTATTGACCTGGCGAGACCGCCATGGCACTGAGTTTTCTCTGTGTGCTATCCCATTGGGTGGCTACGTCAAAATGCTCGATGAACGCGATGGTGATCAGACCTCTTCAGCAACAGACGACGCGTTCAACCAAAAACCGGTGGGTCACAAACTTGCGATTGTCGCCGCGGGCCCGGCGGCCAATTTTTTGTTGGCGATCGCTGTTTTGTTCATTCTCTTTCTTCGGGGTCAGTCAGACCTCGTACCTATTGTTGAGGCGGTCCAGCCCGACAGCGTGGCGGCTAACGCTGGGTTGGAAGTGGGTCATGAGGTGGTCGCGGTAGATGGTGTTGATGCGACGACCTTATCATCGGTGCGATTCGCCCTGCTGAAGCGCCTAGGAGACACCGGCACCATCGACCTGTCGGTATTGCGAGGCCTGAGCGAACGCCCGTCGATCGTGTCAATCCCGGTTGATCAGTGGCTCTCTGATATTGAGGAGCCTGATCCAATTGCTGCTTTGGGTGTGACATTCTCTGTGCTGCCCGAGACCCCACAGGTTGGGTCAGTCAATGAAGATAGCCCTGCGTCGCTCGCAGGCTTTGCACCGTCTGACCTCATTATCCAAGCGGACGATGTCGATATTGTGCGCTGGATGGATTTTGTTGATTACGTGCGCGCACGCCCCGGTGTTGCTATCTCGGTATTGGTAGAACGTGGCATGGAAACTAAGCTCCTCACCGTTACGCCCGAAGCTAGCCTTCGTAATGGTGAAACAGTGGGCTCTGTCGGGATGGCTGTTTTATTACCTGAGATTCCTGAAAATCGCATTAGATACACCAGTCGTGGTCCAGTTGAAGCGCTGGGTGCTGCGATTGAGCGGACTTGGTCTCTCACACTCTTTACTTTCGAGTCGATGTGGAAAATGTTGCAAGGGCTGATTTCGACCAAAAACCTGTCAGGACCAATTTCGATTGCACAGGTTGCAGCTCAAACCGCGGAATCTGGTTTCATCACTTGGCTGTCGTTTTTGGCGCTTCTTAGTATTTCACTGGGCGCTATCAACCTGCTGCCAATACCCGTGTTGGATGGCGGCCACATCGTCTTTCATGCTTTCGAGGGTATTTTCGGGAGACCGGTCCCCGAGAGCGTACAAATTATGAGCTATCAGATCGGTCTTATGGCAGTTTTTTGCCTAATGGTGTTTGCCATCTACAACGATGTGGCCCGTCTGTGAGATACTCCGCGGCTTCAACGCGATCCGACTGGATTTTGGCGCCTACCTAAATGAGTGTGTGCCGTCTGTTAGCAACGACATTAATGGTTTTTCATGACAGTGTGTAAATTGATTGCAAAGCATCTTCGATCCGGCATCGTTGCCATGACTTTGATGTTGGCCTCGATGTCTGGGTATGCACAGAGTGCTCCCTTCGTCGTTGCCGATATTCGGGTTGAAGGCTTGCAGCGAATCGCCCCCGGTAGTGTCTTTGCTGCACTGCCTGTCGGAGTCGGTGATGTCGTCGACACTCCAGCGGTACGATCAATAGCGCGAAATCTTTTCCGAACCGGTAATTTCGATGACATTCAGGTCGGTCGCGATGGCGATGTTCTTGTATTAACGGTTGCCGAGCGCCCGAGCATTAGTGAAATCACCATTGACGGTAACAAAGCAATCGAGACGGATGCGCTACTAGAGGGGTTAAAAGGGGCAGGACTAGCGGTAGGTCAGGTATTTAAGCGCTCGACGCTGGAAGGCATGCAAATCGAATTACGTCGACAATATGTACTGCAAGGCCGATACGACGCATCAATTGACACCGAGATCATCCCCGAACCCCGAAATCGGGTATCCATCGCGATTGACGTCAATGAAGGTACTGTTTCCAGCATCAAGCACATCAACGTGGTGGGCAACTCGGTTTTCGACGATGAAGAACTGGTCAAAGTCTTTGAGCTCGAGGAGTCCGGTTCGTGGTACTACTTCTGGCAGAGCGGCGATAAGTATAGCAAAGAAAAGCTAGAGTCCGATCTAGAAGCGTTGACCAGCTACTACATGGACCGCGGATATCTAGAGTTTGAAATTGAGTCAACGCAGGTGGCAGTCTCCCCGACGAAGGACTCGGTGTTTATTACCGCCAATGTCTCTGAGGGTGAGAAATTCACTGTCACCGAGGTCGATTTGTCGGGTGACCTAGTGCTACCGGAGGATGATCTTCGGCGCTTTGTTCTGGTTCAACCGGGTCAAGTCTTTTCGCAGCAACTCGTCACTACCAGCGAAGAATATCTTACTCGTAGGCTCGGCAATGAGGGTTATAACTTTGCTACGGTCACCGGCATTCCTGAGCCGGGTGAAGGGGATTCAGACGTCTCCATTAAGTTCTTTATCGATCCCGGCAAAAGAACCTATGTCCGGCACATTAGTTTCGCTGGCAATAGTCGAACGGCAGATGACGTACTTCGTCGTGAGATGCGACAAATGGAAGCGGCACCTGCGTCCTCCGCTGCCATTGAGCAGTCGCGAATCCGTCTCGAGCGTTTAGGTTATTTCAAACAGGCCGAGGTTGAGACAAGAGAGCTACCTGGATACGACGATTTGATAGATATCGACTTCACCGTTGAAGAGCAGAGCTTTGGTTCTGTTGGGGGAAGTCTGGGTTACTCTCAGTTTTCCGGACTGATTGTCGGCCTAAATTTACAGCAGAATAATTTCATGGGATCGGGACGGCAGGTGGGCATCAACCTCAATTCCTCGCGCTATCAAAAGGCCGCCAGCTTAAATTATCAAAACCCTTATTTTACTGAGGATGGCGTGAGCAGAGGGTTTAGCCTCTTCTTCCGCAGGACGGATCTTTCCGAGATCAATGTGGCGAGCTACACGACGGACACGGTCGGGCTGAATATGACGTTTGGCTACCCCATCAGTGAGACACAGCGCCTAGGTGTCAATGTTGGCCTTACAGATACTGAAATCACTTCCGGCCGCTATGCGGTTCAAGAGATTCGCACAAGTCCCCGATTGATTCCGGGAATCGACCAATATTATGTGAGCACGTTACAACCCGATGGTTTGTACTCGGGCCCCGAGGTTTTATTGCCAATCAGTGAACTTCCCGAGAGTGCCTTGGCCGAGATTTCGGGTGATGGGTTCTTGGATGTTAATGGTGATTCGTTTACCAATCTTTCTGTGACGGGTAGCTGGTTGCAGTCGACCCTCAACAGAGGGCAGTTGGCGACGCGCGGTGTTTCCAATTCAGTATCAATGCAAGTGTCAGTCCCCGGGTCCGAGCTGGAGTTTTATAAGTTTAATTATAGGGGTGATTTTTACTTCCCGATCGCAGGTGAGTTCACCTTCCATCTCCGCACCGAGTTGGGTTATGGCGACGGCTACGGCACTACCAGCGAGTTACCGTTTTACGAGCACTTTTTCTCGGGTGGCTTCGGCTCCGTTCGCGGATTTGAGGCAAATACTCTTGGCCCTCGGAGTACACCGCCGATCCTGTACCAGACGGGAAGAGCGACTACTGCGGTTGATGAAAACGGGATCCCCAGCGAAGTGGGTGGTTTCGGTTATGTTGTCGATCCTGAGACTGGCAAGATCGCAACCCAAGGCGTATTTTTGGGACGCCGAGCTGACCCATTTGGTGGCAACGTAGTTGTCGAAACTACGGCAGAGATGTTGTTTCCGCTGCCCTTTATTGAAGATCGGCGTTCCGTTCGATCGGCGATTTTTATCGATGCGGGTAATGTCTTCAACACCAACTGTCGGGCCAATCAGCTCAATTGCTTTGGTGTGGAGTTTGGAGAGTTAAGATATTCCTACGGGCTTGGTATTACTTGGCTATCTGGCTTTGGGCCGTTGACATTCAGCCTCGCTAAGCCGCTCAATGCGAGCCTGACTGATCGTCGCGAAGTATTCCAATTCACGCTAGGGCGTGGATTTTAATTAAAACCAGGAGGTTAAAACCGATGTTGTTCCGCTCAATTGCAGCACTTGCGCTGTTCGTACTGTCTTCTGTCGCATATGCACAGGGGAAGATCGCAGTCGTTAATCTTGAACAAGCGATCTTGCAAACAGATTTCGCACAACAACAATTAGAAGAGTTCGCTGCTAGTGACGCCTTCGCTGAAGACAAAGCCGAATTTGATCGACTCAATGCCGATCTTGAGAAGCTAATTCAGGATTTTCAGCGTGATCAGGCCGCGATGAGTGAAGACCAGCAAGTGGCAGCGCAGCAAAAGCTGCGAAGCAAGCAGGCTGATCTTGAGTATGTAGCTAATAAGCTACAGACACTTCAGCAGCAGAACGCGCAGCGTGTATTGGCTGAGTTGGCTCCTCTTGCCCAGCAAGTATTGCAAGAGGTGATCAAAACCGAAGGTATCGGCCTTTTGCTTAACGCGCAGTCTGCGCTGTACTCCGACGTTGGGTACAATGTAACAGCTAAGATTACCGACAAGCTGAACCAGCAGCCTAGCGAGTAAAATGCCAACGCTGGTCGATGTTGCAACCAGCCTGAATTTGCCGTTTCGCGGGGACGCCGGGCTAGTATTGGAGCGCATTGCTCCGCTGGAGTCGGCGTCAGCCAGCGATTTGTCGTTCGTTGCTCAGAAGAAATTTATAGGCACTCTTAACGACACCGACGCGGGCGCAGTTTTACTACCGGAGGCGTGGGCAGAGAGTTACTCGGGCCCAGTTATTTTCAGTGACGATCCCTACGCTGACTTCGCGCGGGCGACTCACCTTTTCGACAACCGTCCCCAAGCATCGAGACAAGTGCACGAAACTGCCGTGGTGGCAGAATCAGCTCGATTGGGCGACGGCGTGACGATTGATGCAGGTGCCGTCATTGAAGACGACGTCGTCCTTGCTAACGGTGTATGGGTTGGAGCTGGGGCGTACATTGGGCACGGCGCAGCAATCGGCGAGCGCAGCGAGTTGCGCCCCGGTGTTCGTTTATACCACAACACCTTGCTCGGTTCTGACGTACTGATTCACGCCAATACTGTCATCGGGTCCGATGGGTTTGGATTTGCTCCGGTGGCGAGTGGCTGGGAGAAAATCCTACAGCTGGGCCGAGTGGTTGTTGGGGATCGCGTCGAAATCGGCGCCAATTGTGCGATCGATCGAGGAGCGTTAGATGACACCATTGTCGAGGACGACGTCATTATCGATAACCTAGTGCATATAGCCCATGGGGTGCGCATTGGCCGGCAGTCGGCGGTTGCGGGGCAAGTTGGCTTTGCCGGTGGTGCGGAGTTAGGTGAGCGATGCACAGTAGGCGGACAAGCCGGTTTTGCAGGGCATTTAACCGTCGCCAACGATGTGCACATCGGAGGTCAGGGTCGAGTCGCCCGTGGTGTTGACAAGCCAGGCCACTACGCCTCGGGCACATCCTTGATGCCCGCGCGTGATTGGGCAAAAAATTCAGCTCGTTACGAGAAATTATACGAATTGTTTAGGCGCGTTGAGCGGCTCGAAAAACAGCAGCCTAGCGGCACCGACGAAGCAAAGGATAAATAACAGATGATGGATATTGCTGACATTAAGCGGCATCTACCGCATCGCTACCCTTTTTTATTAGTGGATAGAGTGGTATCACTAGATCCGGGCAAGTCGATAGAGGCCTACAAGAATCTGACCATCAATGAGCCCTACTTCCAAGGGCATTTTCCAGAGAATCCAATTTTTCCCGGAGTTTTATTGGTTGAAGCGATGGCCCAAGCCGCTGGGGTTCTTGGTTTTGTCACCATGAACAAAACGCCGCAGGACGGCTCGATTTACTACTTTGTGGGTGCCGATAAGCTGCGGTTCAAGCGGCCCTGTGTGCCGGGCGACCAAGTTATCCTCAGAGCCGAGGTCATGAGTGTAAAACGCGGCATTTGGAAGTTCGCTGTCAATGCTTCGGTTGAAGGCGATATGGCAGCCAGCGCAGAAATCCTATGTGCGGATCGCTGATTCATCCTACCGCCTTAGTTGACCCCTCGGCCGAAGTCGACCCCTCAGTATCGGTAGGTCCGTACTCGGTGATTGGCCCCGATGTTCGTATCGGCAAGGATTCGGTGATCGAGCCACACGTGGTGATCAAGGGCCCAACAACTATCGGCGAGCGCAATCATATTTTTCAGTTCTCATCGGTGGGTGAGGCAACGCCCGATTTGAAATATGCGGGCGAACCCACGACGCTAACGATTGGCAGCGACAACGTGATTCGCGAGAGTGTGACG
>CENU01027136.1_pt1 | contig 23940 bp, 21 predicted proteins | sample 361331 | NCBI WGS metagenome assembly CENU01 (sample SAMEA2619766, study PRJEB7988) | marine metagenome | isolation source: saline water (ENVO:00002010), including | reverse complement strand
TAGGGGTAAAGACTAGATAATTTCACAAAAAATACTTTCTTTCTAATATCATATTTATATTCGTATAATATATATTATGTTAAATATATTGTGACAATTCATGGGTTATGAATTATGGTCAAATTCCTTTATTTATGGGGTATTAATAAGATTATATTATGTGAATAGTAAATTTATTTAACATAATATTTGAGGATCATGAGAACCATGCATGTTTTCCAAATTTATTTCTTTCAACACGATGTTTTGTATCAATAAAATGTTCAAAACCTTTCAGAACGTTGTTTATGTAGCCTTGCAATCTAAATTTTATGTAAAAATTCCATGCAACCCATCTTACTATTCGATTTTTATAAGGTAACCTAGGGTTTATTCTCACTCTTAAACTAGAATTTTCCTTAGATCCTTCAACTATCCATTGGACTTTAGCTATTTTTTTATTTCTTCCAATCTCTAAAACATAACCGTTTTCATCCCACTCTATGAAATCTCTCCTATATTTAAGACCATTAAGATACTCTATTTCGTCTACAGAACCTTTTCCAGGCCATTTTAGTGCATTGTTTTCTTTGCAAAATGGATGGTAGTCATTAAGATTGCCGGGCCTTCTTATCTCATTAAGAATCTCTTTCTTGCTCTTTTTAAATCTTCCCTTTGCTTCAACGTACATATTTTTCTAAATATACAACTTCATGTTCTTTATTTATAAGTCTTTTAGAGGTTTCTTTAAACCCTAATTTTCTATGAAAATTTAAAGATATCTCATTCATTGGCTTAACGTTCACTTCCGCACAAAATCTGGCATTAATGAAATCATCAATTTTAAATATATAATTATATAGTTCTGTGCCAATTCCTTGATTTTCAAGGTCTCGAGGCACTCCAACTCTATCAATATAGCAAAATTTCGAAAATTTGCCGTTAAAGTGCCGATAATTTTGAGAATGATAATTGCTTTGTTCCTTAAAGCACACTACATATCCTGCTAATTGATGATTTTTTAATGCATAAAAGCTATGTGACGACATCTCTATCAGGCTGCGTAGTTCTTCGGGACTCTTTAAGCTGCCTACCATTGGAGCGAGCAGCTCATTAAGTTTATATACGTCATTAAGAATACTCTGTGTGGCTTCCTTAAGACATAAAACTCTTAATTTAGACATTATTACTCTCCCTCTCGGTCTCCATTGATATCAAAGCGAGATAAAAATGACCATATTAATGAGGATCCATCGATATCTGAATTACTAAAAGAATTAACTTGAAAATAAGGCCAATTATGATCAAATCCACTAAGCACAACATATTCAACATTCACATTATTAAGGCATTCTGAATATATATTTGTTCTCCATGCGTTGCCATCAAAATTTTTATCGGAACCATCTAAGATCGAAACTTTTGTACACTCGTTAAATTCTTTCCAAAAATTTATTACATCCTCTACATTTTCATGATATTCACTACCATCAATAGGGATTTGTAGGTCTGCATCACCATGAATGTGCAAAACTGGCATTGTATGTATTGGGTTGCAGCCAGAAATTGAGCCAATATCCATAGATCCAGAAACTGCAGCTATGCCAGCAATCCTTTCACTCAAGTTACATGCCAAACTATATGCCATAAAAGCTCCATTTGAAAAGCCTGTTGCATAAATTCTGTCCAAATCTATATTTAGATTAATTTCACTTGAAAGAGAGTCTAAAATAAAATCTATGTATCCTAAATCACAAACTTCGCTTGTATCGCATGTTCCTGTAAACCAACCTGTTGAACCTTTATCCTCTGCAACTGATCCTTGAGGAAAAAGAGCAATAAATTCATTTTCCTCAGCTAAATCAGAAAATCCGGTGTAGCTAATATTTGCTTCAGACGTGTCGTCACCACCATGTAGACTTATAAGCAATGGTAAATCCTCGCTCTCTGAAGAGTAGCTAGAGGGAAGGTAGTAAGAAAATTGACGATTTAAGCCGTTATATGTAACTGTGCAGTTAATAATTTTTCCTGCAGCTGTTTCGGAGCACTCTGGTTCAGTAATTGGATTTGGACTTGGGTCTGCGGAAGTATCAAAAGGTTTATCTGAGGCCCCTTCTCCACCACAGGAAGTAATTAATAAAGCACCTAAAAAGAAATACAAATTTTTCACAAAGATAGGGAATTTTTTATAAACAAGTGACATTTTAACTCAACTCTTTACAATTAGACCCTCATGGCTAATAAAGATGTAATTGAAATGCAGGGAAAAGTTATTGAAGTGCTACCAAACACTGTTTTTCGTGTAAAGCTTGAAAATGATCACACTATAACTGCTCATATATCTGGAAAGATGCGAAAGAATTATATTCGAATTTTAAATGGTGACAACGTGACTGTGGAGATGTCCCCATATGACTTATCAAAAGGAAGAATAACTTTTAGAACTAAGTAACTTTTAACTTTGTGCCGGCTTTAAATTTAAGCTTGTTCTTTATTAGCTCGACTGATACTACGTCACCCCTCTTAGCTTTATCTTCGATAATGAGATTTGCTATTGGTTTTTTAACTTCTTTTTCAACAATTCTAGCTATTGGCCTTGCACCTAATTTAGTATCAGTATTTTTTTGTAAAATAAATTCCACTACGTTTGAATCATATTCCAGGTCAATTCCCTTTTGATTAAGTTTGGTTTGAACTTCAATTAAAAATTTCTCAACTACTGCATGTAGATTCTGATTATCAAGCTTATTAAAGTTGACGATTCCATCAAGCCTATTTCTAAACTCTGGCGTAAAAGATTTTGAGACAGCTTTCTGATATTTGTCATCACTTGCTTGTTCAATAAAACCAACAGAATCATTTTCTGCTTCAACTGCACCAGTATTTGAAGTCATAACTATTAGAGTATTTTTAAAGTTTATTTTTCTACCATTGCTATCTGAAAGGTTTCCATAATCAAGAATCTGAAGAAGAATATTGAATATATCTGGATGCGCTTTCTCAATCTCATCTAACAACAATACACAATGCTGTTTTTTGTTAATTTCCTCCGTTAACAGACCACCCTGCTCATAACCAACATATCCTGGAGGCGATCCTATAAGTTTTGATACAGTATGTTTCTCCATGTATTCAGACATATCTATTCTTGTAAATTCGATCCCTAAAAAAAATGCCATTTGTTTTGTGAGCTCAGTTTTACCCACCCCAGTTGGACCAGTAAAGAGGAATGAACATATTGGTTTATCTTCATTTCCTATCCCTGCTTTTGATGTTTTAATTGCAGAAACAACAGATTCGACTGCATGATCTTGGCCAAAAATAACTGACTTCAAGTTTCCTTCAAGATTATTAAGATTTTCTTTATTTGTTGCTGTCAGCTGAACTGCTGGTATATTCGTAATGCTAGATATCAGAGACTCAATATCTGATTTTCTAATGACATTGCCTGTTTTTTTATTTAATTTTTTCCTGGATCCAGCCTCATCGATTAGGTCTATCGCTTTGTCAGGAAGTTTTGAATCTTGTAAGTATTTATTAGAAAGCTCCACTGCTGATTTTATAGCTTCTTTTGAGTAAGATACCTCGTGATATTCCTCGAATTTATATTTCAGACCTTCAATGATTTTGAGAGCCTGGTCAATTGTAGGCTCTTCAATCGATATTTTCTGAAATCTTCTAGAAAGGGAGTTATTTTTTTCAAAAATTTGACGGTATTCTTTATATGTTGTTGCTCCAATACATCTTATATCTCCTCGAGCAAGAGCGGGCTTGAGTAAATTTGAGGCATCAAGCGCTCCCCCGGATGCTGAACCAGCCCCTATAATTGTGTGGATTTCATCCACAAACAGAATAATTTTTTCATTTTTTTGTAAATACTCAGTTAGTGACTTCATCTTTTTTTCAAAATCTCCTCTGTATTTTGTTCCTGAGACAAGACTGCCAACATCTAATGACATGATTTCATAGTCCTGAAAAATTTTGGGGCATCTTTTTTCTGAGATCGCTTTAGCTAGCCCTTCGGCAATTGCTGTTTTTCCTACACCTGATTCTCCCACCAATATAGGGTTATTTTTTCTTCTTCTTCCTAAAATCTGAAAAAGTCTCTCTGTTGTATCCTCTCTTCCTATTAGAGGATCAATTTTTCCATCTAGTGCAAGTGAATTTAAATTTGTTAAAAAGTCAGGATAACTCTCTGATGTTTTCTGTGGCTCCTCTGTTACTTCTTCTGTCTCTACAGATGCTGTTTTTCCGTGAGATATGTAATCAACAACATCAAGACGACTAATATTCCTCCTGTTAAGGATATAAACTGCATAACTCTCTTTCTCGGAGAATAATGCAGCTAAAAGGTTTTCACCATGTACCTCAGTTTTGCCACTGGACTGTACATGAAATATTGCTCTTTGTAGCACTCTCTGAAATGCAAGTGTAGGTTGAATCTCTTTCTTCTCATTAACTTTAGGTACATTTTTTTTGATATGTTCTTTAATTTCTTTTTGTAAACTAGCTATATCAACAGATAAAGTTTCAAAAATTTTCCGTGATGACTCCTCTTCAGTAAGCACCAATAATAAGTGCTCTATCGTTACAAATTCCTCATGATTTTCAGAGCAATCTTTGAAGAGTTGGTTTAATGAATTTTCTAAATCTTTTGAAAGCATATATCTAATATATCTAATCTTTTGTTAATTCTTCAATATCTGTTTTCAAAGGATGGCCACTTTCTTTTGAATAACGATTAATTTGTTGGGACTTTGTTTCTGCAATTTCTTGAGAAAACGCACCACAATACCCCCTTCCCTCATTATGAATTTGAAGCATTACTTCAGTAGCCTTTGCATGATCATAATTAAGAAATTGTTGAATAACATAAACAACAAACTCCATTGGAGTAAAATCATCATTGAAGAAAACAACACAAAAAAGAGGAGGTTTTGATGCTTCTACTTCCGCTTCTTCAAGCTGAATATCTCCAGATGTATACTCTTCTACTGACATTAAATTATTTGAATTTTTTAATCAACAATCTTCCAAATTCTGAACAGCTAACCTCATTAGCGTCATCAATTAGTCTTGCAAAATCATAAGTTACTTTCTTCTTTTGAATAGTTTTTTCCATTGAATTTATTATAAGATCAGCAGCCTCAGTCCAACCTAAATGTCTAAGCATCATCTCAGCTGAAAGAATTAAAGATCCAGGGTTTACTTTATCTTGACCTGCATACTTTGGTGCTGTTCCATGTGTGGCCTCAAAAACTGCAGTCGAATCACCTAAGTTGGCTCCTGGTGCGATACCAATGCCTCCTACTTGGGCAGCTAGTGCATCTGAAATATAATCTCCATTTAAATTTGGTGAAGCAATAACATCATATTCAGCTGGCCTATGTAATATTTGCTGAAGAAAAGCATCACAAATCACATCTTTTATTATAATTGGCTTTCCTGTTTTTGGATTTAGAAATGTATGCCAAGGGCCCCCGTCAAACGGTTCTCCATTGAACTCCTCGCGTGCAAGCTCATATCCCCAGTCTCTGAATGCGCCTTCTGTGAATTTTTGTATGTTTCCTTTATGAATTAAAGTTACAGAGTCTCTATTATTCTGTATCGCATATTCAAACGACTTTCTAATTAACCTTTTACTGCCCTCTTCAGAAATAGGTTTAATTCCTATACCACAGTTCTCTGTAAATCTAATTTTTTTAACATCAAATTGAGATTGTAAAATCTCAATAATTTTATTTGATTCATCACTGCCTGATTCAAATTCGACTCCAGCATAGATATCCTCAGAATTTTCTCTGAAGATTACCATATCTACAAGATCAGGTCGTTTCACAGGGCTTGGAGTTCCATTAAAATATTTTACTGGTCTCAAGCAAACATAAAGATCCAGGACTTGCCTTAAAGCTACATTTAGTGATCTTATTCCGCCGCCCACGGGAGTTGTAAGAGGCCCTTTGATAGAAACGATATATTCCTTACATGCCTCTAAAGTTTCGTTTGGAAGCCACTGATCATCACCATACACATTAACTGATTTTTCACCACAAAAAATCTCCATCCAATTTATTTCTTTTTTTCCTTGATAAGCGGTATTCACTGCAGCATTTACAACATCAATCATCACTGGTGTAATATCCACCCCAATACCATCGCCTTCAATGTATGGAATAATAGGGTTATCTGGAACAGATAGCTTTCCATTTTTGTAGGTTATTTTTTTCCCTTTAGTAGGGATTTTAATTTTTGATCCAGACATAGCTTAAAATGAGGCTTGATTATACTTAGATTTACACTAAATATTAAGCCTTAAATTACAAATGTAATGAAAAATAACAAAAAAGTCATAGTTGGGATTTCTGGAGGGGTTGACTCATCAGTGTCTGCGCTACTTCTCAAAGAAGCTGGGTTCCAAGTAAAAGGTATATTCATGAAAAACTGGACGAACACAGCACCAAACATTGAATGTACTTCAGAGGCAGATTTTAAAGATGCAGAAAAGGTATGCGATCAACTTGACATTCCCCTCCACCAAGCAAATTTTTCAGGAGAATATTGGGAAAAAGTTTTTGAGAGTTTCCTTTCTGATCATAATAAAGGCTTGACTCCTAACCCAGATATTCTGTGCAATAAAGAGATTAAGTTTAGAGCATTCTTAGACTATTGCATTGATTCCGGTGCAGACTATATAGCCACTGGACATTACGTAAGAACAGAAATTATTGAAGAAAAATCCTTACTTTTTAGAGGTTGTGATAGTCAAAAAGATCAATCCTATTTTTTGCACCAGGTCACAGGCAAAGATTTATCTAAAGCATTATTTCCACTAGGAGAGCTTACAAAAACTCAGGTTAGAAAGATTGCAGAGGATAATAACCTTATTACCTCTAACAAAAAGGATTCAGTTGGAATCTGTTTTATTGGAAAAAATAAATACAACGATTTTATTTCTAACTTCCTTGGGAAGGATCCAGGAAATATATTAGATGAAAGTGGTTTAGTTTTGGGCTCTCACAATGGATTGATGTATTTTACTCTTGGGCAAAGACAAGGTTTAGGTCTTGGTGGTATTAGAGGAAAAGAGCAGGATTCTTGGTATGTAGCACATAAAGACATTGAATCTAAAGAACTTACAGTTGTTCAGAGCAATAGTCATGATTTGCTATACAGCGAAGGGTGTTATGTAGAAGACGTCCATTGGATAAACCCAATCGAAGAAAATAATTTCGAATGTGATGTTCAAATCAGATATAAATCAAATCCTGTCAAATCCCGCATCCAGAAAATTAATGGAGGTTACAAGATTTTATTTTCAAAACCTCAACTTGCTGTAACACCTGGACAGTCTGCTGTTATATACTCTGGCAACCAATGTCTTGGAGGCTCAGTGATAAGGGAAAGAATTTCACAAGACTTTTATAACTGGGCAACAAAACGGGGGTATAATTACAAAACCTATGAATGAGACTCATGTGAGGAACTTATCTCCTCTGGATGGAAGGTATCACGATAAAACAAAAGTAACTCGTGAGATTTTTTCTGAGCATGGCCTAATCGTTGCGCGAGTTAAGTCTGAAGTTTCTTGGCTTATGTTCTTCTTAGAAAATTTTCAAAAGGATTTATTAACACCTAAAACTAAAAAACAGCTTGAGGATATATTGCTTAACCCATCTGATGAAATAGTGCTTAGAGTAAAAGAAATTGAGAAAAAAACTAATCATGATGTAAAGGCAGTAGAGCTTGCTATAGCTGAATATTTCGATGGCGATGAAAAGATACAAAGTTTAATACACATATTCCTAACCTCAGAGGACATTAATAGCCTTAGTTACTCCATCATGCTCCAAAACATAGTGAACTCCTTTCAAAAAATGTTTACTGATCTTTCAAAGATTATTGAAGAGAAAGCTAACAAATATTCTGATCTAGCAATGATGGCAAGGACTCATGGGCAAGCCGCTACTCCTACCACTTTAGGCAAAGAATTGAATGTTTTTAGTCAAAGATTAATAACACAACTTAAAATACTTAAAGAACAAAAAGTTTATGCAAAATGGGGAGGAGCCACTGCAAACTATAATCCTCACCTTTTAGCATACCCAGATAGCGATTGGCTTGAAATTTCAAAATCTTTTTTAAGCAAACATAAAGTGAATCTTACAGAGGTTTCCACGCAAATTGAGCCTCACGACTATATGGCAGATATCTTTCAAAATATTGTACGCCTTAATAATATTTTGCTAGATCTTTCACAAGATTTGTGGGCCTACATCTCATTGGATTATTTCAAACTAAAAATGGTTGGAGATGAAGTTGGGTCCTCAACAATGCCTCATAAAGTTAATCCAATTGATTTTGAAAATGCCGAAGGAAATCTTGGGTTATCAAATGCAATTTTTTCTCATCTAGCTGATAAGCTTACCCAGTCTAGGCTACAAAGGGACTTATCAGACTCAACCGTTTTAAGAAACATTGGGTCAGCATTTGGTTACTGTGAAATATCAATCAATTCACTTCTCAAAGGACTTAAAAAACTTGAGGCCAACAAAGAAAAAATAAGTTTGGATCTATCAAATAGATATGAACTTTTAGCTGAGCCACTTCAATGCTTTTTAAGGCTTGAGGGCAAAAAAAATGCTTACGATTTAGTTAAAAAAATAAGTAGAGGTAAAGCGCTCAATAAGGAGATTTACCAAGAAGCTGTAAATTCACTTGTGGACAAAGAGGAATATCGAAACATTCTTCTTAAATTGAAGCCTAGCACTTACGTTGGGCTTGCTGAAATGCTTGCTAAAAAGGGAGAATTATGAGCGTAGAATTTAATTTTGAAATACCTGGTGAAACTGAAAAAATTTTCACTGATGATGCACTAAAGTTTTTAGAGCATTTGCATAATAAGTTTGATGGGAAAATAAAGGAAGTTTTGAAAAATAGAGCAGTTAAACAGGGAAAATTTAACCAAGGCCATTTGCCAAATTTTTTAACTGAAACAAAAGATATTAGAGAATCTAATTGGAAAGTTCGAAATATACCCAACGATATTTTAGACAGACGAGTTGAAATCACAGGCCCTGTTGATAGGAAAATGATAATAAATGCCTTGAATTCCGACGTTAAAGTATTTATGGCTGACTTTGAAGACTCACTTAGCCCTACCTGGGAAAATGTTGCTCGAGGGCAGTTGAATTTATACGATGCTGTTAGAAAAACAATTACTTTTGAAAATCCAGATAACAATAAAAAATATAAGTTAAACGATGAAACAGCAATATTGATGTGTCGGGTAAGAGGTTTACATCTTATTGAAAAGGGAATGAAAATAAATGAAGAGAGTCCTTATGGCTGTCTTTGTGATTTTGGTCTCTTTCTTTTTCATAATGCAAAAGAATTAATAAACAATGGTTCAGGACCTTACTTTTACATACCAAAACTTCAATCGCATCTGGAAGCAAGAGTTTGGAATGAAATTATTGATTACTCGGAGGATTATTTAAACCTTCCTAGAGGAACAGTAAGAGTCACGTGTCTCATTGAGACCCTACCTGCAGTATTTGAAATGGATGAAATTTTATTTGAACTAAAAGAACATATAGTTGGACTTAATTGCGGTAGATGGGACTATATTTTTAGTTATATAAAGACATTTCAAAACTCTCCTGATCGTCTTTTACCAGACAGGTATCAAGTAGGTATGGCACAGCCATTTTTAAATGCTTATTCAAGGCTATTAATTAAAACCTGTCACAAAAGGGGTGCCTTTGCTATGGGTGGTATGGCAGCATTTATTCCTTCCAAAGATCCTGAGGAAAACAAAGTTGTATCAGAAAAAGTCATGGCTGATAAATTACTAGAGACAAACAATGGTCATGACGGAACTTGGATTGCCCACCCAGGTCTTTCCGACATAGCAAATAACGTTTTTTCAAACGCTTTTGAAGCAGGTAATACAAATCAACTGCATGTTCTAAGAGAGGAAGATGAGATAACCGCAGATGATTTAATTGCTCCTTGTGATGGAGATTTTACTGAAAATTGTTTTCGAGCAAATATTAGAGTTTCTTTGAGATATATTGAATCTTGGCTTAGAGGTGTAGGTTGCGTTCCTATTTATGGACTTATGGAAGATGCAGCAACTGCAGAGATTTCAAGAAGTTCATTGTGGCAATGGGTTAAACATAAGGTTCAGATGGATACAGGAATAGAAGCAAACACTGAGACATTTGAAAAAATTCTTGATGAAGAATACAATGTTGTGCAAGAAGAGGTTGGGCAAACCACTTTGGATTCAGGTAAGTTCGTCGAAGCTAAATCCATCTTAAAAGATTTAGTATTGAGTGATGAATTAACTGATTTTCTCACATTGCCGGCGTATAGGAGTATATAGATGAATTTAGAAAACCAGGTTGATGCTTTGAAAAAAGATTGGGCAGATAACCCTCGTTGGAAGCACGTTAAAAGACCATATTCTGCCGAAGAGGTAGTTAAGCTTAGAGGCTCTTTGCAGCCTGAATGTACACTCGCAAGAAAAGGATCTGAAAAGCTCTGGAACTATCTTTTTACAGAAGATTATATAAATTGTTTAGGTGCTTTAACTGGAGGACAGGCTGTTCAACAGGTGAAGGCTGGAGTAAAAGCAATTTATCTATCAGGGTGGCAAGTTGCAGCAGATAATAACTCTGCTGGCACAATGTATCCAGACCAATCGCTTTACCCAGTAGATTCAGTGCCTAAAGTTATCTCAAGAATTAATAATGCCTTTAGGAGAGCAGATCAAATAGAATGGATGAATACAAATGGAAGCCCAAGCACTGACTTTTTTGCACCAATAATTGCAGATGCTGAAGCAGGTTTTGGTGGCAACTTAAATGCATTTGAGTTAATGAAAAGAATGATTGCTGCTGGAGCAGCTGGAGTCCATTTTGAGGATCAGCTTGCAAGTGTGAAGAAATGTGGTCATCTTGGAGGAAAGGTTCTGGTACCAACCCAAGAAGCTGTTCAAAAACTTATCGCTGCGAGACTAGCAGCAGATGTTTCAAATACTCCGACAATTTTGATTGCTAGAACAGATGCAGATGCTGCAGATTTAGTCACTTCAGATGTAGATGAAAATGATAAGCCATTTCTGACTGGTGAGAGGACTTCTGAGGGTTTCTATAGAAGTAAAGCAGGCTTAGAACAAGCTATTTCTAGAGGCTTAGCATATGCGCCCTATTCTGATCTTGTATGGTGTGAAACATCTAAACCTGATCTGGAACAAGCAAAAACATTTGCTGAAGCTATTAAGAGAGATCATCCTGAAATAATGTTGGCTTATAACTGCTCACCATCATTCAATTGGAAGAAGAATCTTGATGAAGCAACTATTTCAAAATTTCAAAAAGAACTTGGTTCCATGGGATATAAATTTCAATTTATTACTTTGGCAGGCATACATTCTATGTGGCACAGTATGTTTAGTCTTTCAAAAGAGTACGTTGCCGACGGTATGTCAGCTTACGTGAAACTACAAGAACAAGAGTTTGCTGATGCTGACAAGGGTTATACATTTGTATCTCACCAACAGGAGGTTGGGACTGGATATTTTGATGCTGTGAATAACTGCATTCAGGGTGAAGAAAGCTCTACTTCAGCTTTAAGAGGCTCAACTGAGGAAGATCAGTTTAATTAAATGAAACCAAAGAAAAATGGTCCCAAAAGTGGGGCCATTAATACTAGTGAGTAAATTAATATAGCTGTTTTTTTTGAGATTTTGGGTCCAAAAAATTTTCTAATTTTTAAGATGAGGTATCCAAATACAATCCAAAACCCGACAATAAATAGCGTCAAATATAAGGCTTCAAGGTTAGTCATATAACTATGCTACAATTTTTAGATGTTTAGGACTATTGTAATTATTCTAAGCGCATTATCACTTGCCTCATGTGGTGGTGGAGGTGGTAGTTCTGAACCAACCCCAGCTCCAGCACCTGTTCCAGCCCCTGCGCCTACTTCACTCAGTTTTTCTACAGATGTTGAGGAAATCTATATACATAATATTGCCACACTCACGTGGACATCAGCTAATGCTTCATCTTGTGAAGCTTCAGGAGATTGGGAGGGGTCAAAAGAACTAAATGGCTCAGAGCAGTTGACTTTGAGAGATGCTAGAGAATTTACCTTCAATTTAAAATGTTCATCAAGCAATTCAAACGTGGAGCAGGCTTTAAGCGTAACAGTTAATTCTCCTTATCTCTATCCTGATCATTGGGATGAAACTCAGACTTATTTTAATAATGTTCAAGAGCAATTTAAAAATCCTGTAGGGTTTCATCTCGAAGAAATATGGTTCAAGAGTTTAACTATACCCAAGTCAAGGTTCTCATCAGCCTTAAGTGATATATTTTTAGAGGATCCGGAATTTAGATCAGATGTGGGATATGACACATGGATAAATTATAAAGGATCAACATATCATTTAAGTTGCAATTGGGTCCCTCAAAAATATGGTGAGGGCGTAGCAAAAATAATTGAGCAAGAACAAGGTAATTTTAAAAATTTTTATTCTTATGAGAACGAAGGTTGTAACCACCCTCTTCCATTAAAGAACTCAGATGGAAGTTATCAGGTAGTTTTTCCGGGCCACGACGAGGGAAAGTTGGCATTCGCTGAAGCACCATTTGCACCCTCTTTTGTGTTCAACCTTGATACGAAGGAATTTGTTGATATGAAATTACCACTTGGCTCGCATGGGCAAGCAATATTTGATTATGATCTTGATGGTGATGATGATTTTATTACCAACGGATTTAACCATACTGATCCGGAAAGAGGTAACACAGAGTTGTGGAACTGTGGATGGGGTATCTTTCAAAATAATGGATTTAACGACTTTGAATTAATACCTCTTAACATACCCGATGATGTGTTGAATCCTAATAGGCAAAATGGATTTGTTGAGAATGAAGGTTGTGGGGGTGCGATGTCTGCAGATGCTTATGTTGAAGATGGATTGCTATACGTAGCCTATGGCGATTTTAATCAAAACAGAAACAATGCAGATGCAAAATGGTTAATAGAAAGAGAGAGGAATGCGTTGGTGATTTATAATGCAAATGATTTATCCATAAATGAAGTGATTCAGCTTCCAGCTCCTTATGTGGAGGAAAACTTTGTTGATCTCGAATATTATGAGGAAGCCTGGATAGGTAATAACGGCAAATCACATGATACTCACGTTCAATTTATGGATATTGATTATGACGGCGATAAAGACATATTAATTAGTAATCAGTCTTATTGGTATGAAAAAACATCAGTTTTACAGATTATCATGAATAACGAAGGGGTTTATGTCGATGAAACAAGTGAAAGGCTTTTTAATTGGAATATAAAATCAGGAGGTTTACATCAATGGAACTTTTCAGATGTTAATAACGATGGTTACTTAGATATTTCCACTACAGATGGATGTGGAGGCTTAGGAGCTGCTTCTGTAGAGGGCATACCAAGGCCTTGGGGTTGTCAAAAAAAAGTAGCTGTTAATGACGGCACCGGACATTTCTTGCAAATAATTGGACCAATGGAAATCTATCAAGAAGTTGACAATACAGGGACAGACTATACCAATGAAGAGCTTACAGGATCAGGGCTTGGTGCTGTATTTAGTTTAGACGAAGATAAAAGAGCAAGATGGGCATGGATTTCACCCAAAGACTGTAATGATGGTTGCTACGCTGATGGTAATTGGGTCCTTTATATAACTTCCATAGACTTTAATTTAAGCACAGGACCCAACGGAATTGACCCGGCTTTAGTAGGAGAACCAGGTTTCAACGAATTTTATTATCTCTTACATAATGAGTCAGCACAAAAAGCAGTTATTGCTGGTGAATACGAGAACGGTCTAGAACATTATATTGCTACAGGTAAGGCTGAAGGCTTATTACCAAATGCAAAATCTATTAGCGTAATTGTTGTGGATACTTACGATTCAAACCCTCAACACTCGATTAATTAGTCTTTGACTTTACCACAAACATCACAAGATTCACCTTTGGATAGATAGACTCCGCCACAGCTTGGGCTCAAAGGTTTTTTTCTGAGGATTAGTCCTATACCCATCCCAGCAATAGAAAGCATCACTACGATAAAAGCCAATATAGTATTGATCATGGGAATATAGTACCCCAATTAGTCGATTGCATCGAGTTACCGTCATTTAAAATAAAAAACACTGCAAGATCATATTTTTCAGCTATTTCGATGCCCTCCTCTATTCCAAGCACATACATTGCTGTTGCCCATGCGTCTGCCCTTGCAGCATCATTAGCTGCAACACTTACAGAAAGTATATCGCGAGGGCCACCACCCCAAATATGCCCTGGATTTCGATATTCACCTGAAGTTGCAATGGAAATACCTTCTTGAGGAACGTCAAACGACTTGTAGGGTCTTGGATTTTCACTGAATGGGTCTTCTATAGCCCAGCGCCAATTCCCAAGATGTACAGCTGTTCCTTTAGCTCTGATTTCTCCGCCAATTTCAATAAAGAAGTTATATATTTGATTTTTTGATAGCAAATCTGCCACTCTGTCTACAGCATATCCCTTTGCAACTGCAGAGAAATCAAGTTTATTTTCTTTTAAGGGATCAAACGTGTTATTTGATTTTTCTGAAATTTTTAATGAAAGGTTGTAAATATATTTCAAGTCCTCCGACCAACTATCTAATTCTTCAAGTGAGGTATTTAAAACCTCAGAATTTTGTTTATATGTTGAGAAAATTAAATCAATACGATTGAGTTCCTCGAGTATCTGTTCATTGATTAACTCATTGGTTGGTTTATCTGCTGGATGATTGAAAATATATTTATAAGTTGTACCGTAAATCTCACCAGTAACCTTGGTTTCTGTATTTGATTGCCAACTACAACTACTTAAAAGGAAAATTAGTATTAGTGCGTATCTAACCACCAAAATCATCCAGCATTATGTTTTCCTCTTCAACACCCAAATCTGAAAGCATTTTGATGCAAGAAGAATTCATAATTGGAGGGCCACACAAGTAATATTCACAATCCTCAGGAGCCTCGTGCTTTGATAAATACTGATCTTGCGTAACTTGATGTATAAAACCTGTAAGCCCTTTCCAGTTGTCTTCAGGGAGTGCATCTGATAAAGCGATATGAAATGAGAAGTTTTCATGTTCTTTTGCAAGCTTTTCAAAGTCCTCTTTATAGAAGATTTCTTTCATACTTCTTGCCCCATACCAGTAGGAAATCTTTCTATTAGAATTTAGTCTTATTAATTGATCAAAAATATGAGATCTCATTGGGGCCATACCCGCGCCACCCCCAATAAATACCATTTCATTTTCAGTTTCACGAGCAAAAAATTCTCCAAAAGGTCCAAAGACTTTTACTTTGTCACCAGGTTTTAGGCTAAATACATATGATGACATTATTCCGGGAGGAAAATCTGTGCCTGGAGGTGGTGAAGCTACACGTATATTAAATCTTAATACACCCTCTTCTAGAGGAAAGTTTGCCATTGAATAAGCTCTTATAATTGGCTCAGGATTGGTTGCAACATTATCCCAAATTTTAAACCTATCCCAATCATCATGATATTCTTCAGCAACATCAAAATCTTTATAATTAATTGCTTTAAATGCAGGCGCTTCAAGTTGCACATAACCACCAGCTCTAAACTTTACGTTTTCATCCTCAGGAAGTTTTAAAACTAACTCTTTAATGAAGGTTGCAACGTTATCATTTGAGATTACTTCGCACTCCCATTCTTTTACACCAAAAACTTCTTCTGGGATGCTAATCTTCATGTCAGATTTAACTGGAACTTGGCAGGATAGACGCCAATTATCGCTTTGCTGTTTGTAGTTAAAGTGAGATTGTTCAGTGGGCAATATAGATCCACCCCCTTGACCTACTTGACATTTACACTCAGCACATGTGCCGCCACCACCACATGCAGATGCTAGGTATATATTTTTTGAGGCAAGCGTGCTTAAAAGTTTACCTCCAGTCGGAACTGTAATTTTTTTGTCTGGATCACCATTTATTTCAATAGTCACATCACCCGTTGCTACTAGCTGGGATCTTGCAAACATTACAAAAGCAACAAGCACAGCCACAATCAGAGTAAATGAAATGATTCCTAAATATAAATCCATTAGAGTAAAATTCCCCCAAAAGACATAAAGCCAAAACTCATTAAACCCACAATTACAAAGGTAATGCCTAACCCATTTAAACCCTCGGGAATATCACTGTATTTTAATTTTTCTCTAATTCCTGCCAGCAATACTATTGCAAGTGCCCAACCAAAACCTGCCCCAAAACCATAAACCACACTTTGTGATAAGTTGTAGTTTTTTTCAATCATAAAAAGTGACGCCCCAAGGATTGCACAGTTTACCGTAATGAGTGGCAAGAAAATACCAAGCGCATTGTAAAGTGCTGGGATATATTTATCTAAAAACATTTCTAAAACTTGTACTGCCGCTGCTATAACCCCTATATAAGTGATTAGGCCTACAAACTCTAAATTAGTGTCTTCTAAACCTGCCCACGACAAGGCTCCTTCCTTTAAGACATAGTTATAAATTAAATTATTTAAAGGGACAGTTAGGGTTAAAACTACAATTACTGCAACTCCAAGACCAAAAGCTGCCTTAACTTGCTTAGAAATTGCAAAGAATGTACACATTCCAAGAAACAAAGATAGTGCTATATTTTCTATAAAAACGGTCTTTACAAAGAGATTTAAGAGCTCAGCCATCAACTCCCTCCTTTTTTGCTAACAGGGGTTTAAAAGTGTGTGCTTTTAGAGGATTTTCATTTTCCTCTATTTGCCCCTTGCTAAATGTTCTAATTACCCAAATCATGATCCCTATAATTATGAAAGAACTTGGAGGCAACAGTAGGAAATTATTCACAGGATAATTCTCAGGCATCACTTGAAGTCCAAAAAATGTACCTGCCCCAAAAACCTCTCTTATTGTCGCGACCACAAGTAGAACGAAGCTGTAACCTAATCCATTACCAAATCCATCTATAGCACTTTTGATAGGAGGATTTTTCATTGCAAATGCTTCCGCTCTGCCCATAACAATACAGTTTGTAATTATTAGTCCTACGAATACACTTAACTGCTTGCTTGCTTCGTAGGCGTAGGCTTTTAACAGTTCATCAACAATAATTACAAGCGATGAGATGATGGTCATTTGAACAATGATTCTAATATTGTCAGGAATATAAGTTCTTATGATGGAAATAAAGAAGTTTGAAAGTGTAATCACAGAAGTGAGAGCTACACACATGATTAAAGTAACATCCATCTTTACCGTAACAGCTAGTGCAGAACATATTCCTAAAATTTGTAACGCAATCGGATTGTTCTCAACTAGAGGAGTAAATAACAGTTTCCTTGTTTCTTTTAAAGATATTGCCCTCATCTTTCTATTCTATTACTTCATTTAATTTTTTAATAATTGGCCCATAGCCTTGGTCGCCAAGCCAAAAGTTGATCATATTTGTTACGCCATTACTTGTAATGGTTGCGCCTGACATACCATCGATCTCATAGTCATCCCTAGAGACTCCTTTTACTACCTTAAGAGATACTGAGCCATCTGAATTGTAGATTCTCTTTCCCTCCCAGCCCGATTTCCAATTTGGATTATCAACTTCTCCTCCCAAACCAGGAGTTTCCTTATGCTCATAGTATTCAATACCCATTACAGAATTTAAGTCTGGCCCTAATGAAAGATATCCATAAAGCGTTCCCCAAAGGCCATAGCCTCTAATTGGTAAAACAATCTTTTCAATTTTGCTTGCTTCATCAAGCCAAACGTACAAAGGTGCTATTTTTTCTTGTCGTTTAATAATTGCAATATCTAGTTTGGAAGGAACAATATTTGATAATTGAACATTAGATGCAGCCTTTATATGGTCATATCCGCTTTCAACTGAAACCAATTCTCCTGTTTCGAAACTAAAAAACAAAGTTTTAATCTTAGAAAATTCTTCATCGATATTGCTGTTCTGTATCCCTGCCGCAGCAAGAATTTTTTCCTTTTTTTCGTTTTCTTGATTAAGTTTTTGCTCATACCTTACTGATACTGCAGTAAATGAGACAATGACTGCACAAGCAATACAAACGAATAAAGGCACAATCAAGTTTTTCATGAATTGTACCTCTCCATTCTTTTGCCAGTATTGTATGAGGTGACACAAAAATCAATTGCTGGTGCTAATAAATTAGCAAACAGAATTGCTAACATCATACCCTCTGGAAAAGCTGGATTTATAACTCTAATTAAAATCACCATCACACCAATAGCTAAACCATATATCCATCTTCCCATATTTGTATTTGCGGCAGAAACAGGTTCAGTAGCCATAAAGATCAAACCAAATGCAAAACTACCAATTGAAAGGTGCCACCACCATGGAACACTAAACATAGGATTGGTTTCTGATCCAATAATATTTAATAAAGATGAGATTGTAATCATTCCAATTAAAGTACCAAATATTATTCTCCAAGAGGCAATCTTTGTATAGACCATATATGCGCCTGCCAAAAGTATTAAGAATGTAGAGGTCTCCCCAATTGAGCCTGGAATTTGCCCAAAGAAAGTTTCTCCCCAAGTAAAATTTGCTTGCATGCCTGCCAAGCCATCTTGTGCCCCAATTCCAAGTGCTGTAGCCCCTGAGTAACCATCTATAGCTCCGTTGTCTGCTAATGATGCTACCCAAACCATATCTCCAGAAAGTTCACTAGGATAGGCAAAGTAAATAAATGCTCTCCCGGTTAATGCAGGATTTAGAAAGTTTTTTCCTGTACCTCCAAAAAATTCCTTACCAACGACAATACCAAAAGCAATTCCTGTTGCAGCCTGCCATAGAGGAATGTCAGGGGGGCAACTCAATGAAAAAAGAACTGTCGAGACAAAAGCACCTTCATTTATCTCATGCCTTCTTATAGTTGCAAAAATTGCTTCGCAAGCTATACCCACAACAAAGACCGTTAGGTAAATTGGCACAAAATAAACGATTCCAAACCAAAGCCTATGAAAGTGATTATTTACATCTGTACCTATCAGTTGTACCAACCAGTTATGCCAGTCTCCAGTCGAACTAAATCCACCCTTAGCCATGTAATCAAGCCCAAAATAGCCCATGTTATACATACCCCAAAACATCGCAGGAAAAGTTGCTAACCAGACTATAACCATTACTCTCTGAATATCGAGGCTATCTCGGATGTGTGTTTTACCTGTTGTTGCTATTTTTGTTGAAAAAAAGAAATTTTGAATAACTTCGTAAAGGTAGAAATAACCTTTATCTTTTGAAGGCCTATTTTTATCAAAAAAATTCTCTAAAATTTTCATGAAGTTTCCTCTTTCCAAATCATTTCCATACAGTCATTAAATAGTGCCACATAGTCATATTTACTAGGGCAAACATAAGAAAAAATACCCATATCTTCCTCAGCCAGATCAAAGAGACCTAATTCTCTAAGAGCAACAAGGTCTCCAATGGCTAATGACTTTAAAAATATTGTCGGATCTATTTCAAAAGGGTTCACTTCGTCAAAGGCCCCTATTGGAACAATTGCTCTATATCCTCCATTGATATTGGTGTCAAAATTAAAATTATCAGGCTCTAGAATACTTGATAAAAAGACATTTGAATTGCTATGGTTCTTATCCCCCAATTTCAGCCAGTTGAAAAAAGTTGCCTCTCTTTCATCTGATACCAAAGATATCTGATTCGCGTATCTTGTAAGAAAATCAGAGTAACTATCTCCGCTTCTCCCGTGCATCAGGCTCCCAGAAACTATTCGAGCATTACCTGAAATATTTCCGGCAGTAAGTTCGTCTAGATTAGCTCCATGAAGAGTTTTAATAACTTTAGGTTCGTTACAAGCCGGGCCTACAATTGAAATATATTTATCAAAACAAAATTTTCCTGAACTCTTTGATTTGCCAATTCGAATTACATCTTGCCAGTTTATTGTCCAAGTTTTTTTTGATTTTCTTATGGGCTTAATATGTTGAATGTGAAGAGAGCTGTTACCCGAGGGGTAGTTTCCTTCAAAAATGACTTGTTCTACCGAAGGCTCTTCGACATTAATAGCGGTATTACTACATAAATAAACATTTTCGCTAGCAAGCTTATTAAGATTTTGAAGCCCTTTTAAAAAATACTCAGATTCCAATTCAATAATTAGATTGGGGTCTAAATCAAGCTTGTCTGTCTTACATGCGTTAACAAAAATAAAGTCAGGAGTAGAGTTAACAGCAGGAACTCTGTTAAATGGCCTCTCTCTGAAACTGTCCCATAAACCTGAGTTATTAAGTTCTTCGTTGAAATTCTTTGACTTTTTGAACTCTAGGCTCTCCTCAGTTTGTTGTTTAATAATTACCGAAACTAGGGCTCTTTTTTCACCACGGTTTATCGAATCTATTATTCCTGTTGCCGGAGATCTTATAAAAAAACCTTCATTAGCTTTATCTTCAAGAATTGCCTGCCCTTGCAAAATGCTGTCACCCTCTTTCACAAGTATTTTTGCCTTGAAACCGAAGTAATCCTCTGGAAGGATACCAAAGAAATTTGGCGATATTTGTTCTACGTTTTTTAAATTATCTACAGAACCGTGAAGAGGTATTTCCAGACCCCCTTTCATTTTAATTTTCCTCATTTATTGTTTCGGGTATCTTGTTAAATTTGCACCAATGACTTTTTTCAAAAGCCTTACAACTTGCTTGGTGTAACCATACTCGTTATCGTACCAACAGTAAATAGTTACACTATTAAAATTACTAATAGTTGCTTGAGAGTCATAAACTACTGCAAATTCATTGCTATAAAAATCTGAAGATACTGCATCTAATGAATTGGTATAGTCAATTGTTTCCCTAAGCTTTGATCTAAATGCAGCCTTTCTAAAACAATCATTAAGCTCTTCAACTCCTACCCCTCTTTTAAGAGTTAAATTTAGTATTGCTAAACTAACATTTGGAGTTGGAACTCTAATGGCATTTGCTGTCAGTTTGCCTTTTAAGTCTGGCAGTACCTCTGATACTGCTTTGGCGGCACCAGTGTCTGTAATGACAAGATTTAGCGCTGCACTCCGGCCCCTTCTATCTGAGGAGTGATAATTATCTATAAGGTTTTGGTCATTGGTGTATGCATGAACTGTTTCAATATGACCATTTACAATCTTGAAATTATCATCGACAAGTTTTAGAACTGGTGCTATTGCGTTTGTAGTGCATGAAGCAGCTGCAAGAATTTTTTCTTCTGGTTTTGCTTTTTCATCGTTTATTCCATAAACAATATTTTTAATTTTTCCTTTTGCTGGAGCAGTCAAGATAACTTTTTCAACAGATGGGTTTTTTAAATGCTGCTTTAAACCCTCTTCATCTCTCCAAATACCTGTATTATCAACAATCGTCGCTTTCTTAATTCCAAATTTTTTGTAATCAATTTTGCTGGGATCATTTGATGGAATAACAAATACTTCATTACCATTGACAATTAATGAATGGTTCTCTTTATTTACTCTTATTGTTCCAGCAAATTCACCGTGAACAGAATCATGTCTTAGCAGGCTTGCTCGTTTTATTAAGTCATCGGGATTACCAGATCCTCTTACTACTATCGCTCTCAACCTCCACTTAGCGCCCCCACCTGTATCAGCGATCAAAAGCCTTGTAAGTATTCTTCCGATTCTTCCAAATCCAAATAAAACAATATCTTTTGGTCTTAATGGATATGATCTTTTTGTTCGGATATTTTCTGAAAGAAGCTTTTCAACGTATTTTAGTGGATCAAGCTTTTCGTTTTCAAGCAAGTACGAGACTATTTCCCCAAGGTCAATTTCACAGGGCAGCAGTTTCATCTTTGAAATATGCTCTAGAACAGGAAACGTTTCAATCTCACTAAGCTCATTTCCTTCGACCTCTCTAACAAATCTGTGGAGCTTCATTATCTCTACAGCAGAGCAATTTAATAGAGGCCTGCCATACATTAATACATTTACTTCATTTCTGTATAGCTTCCCCACAAGAGGGACCATTGTTTCTGCAAGACCCTCTCTCCATTTCCAATCACCAAAGTAATCATCGACTTTTGGTCGCCTTCTTTTGTCTGGATTGAATCTCTTTACCAAATTAACTATCTATGTATTTATCTAAAAAGTAGTCCGAGCTTCCGAATAAATGTGAAATAACCATCAATCTCTTCAAGTAATGGCCGACAGACATCTCTTCTGTTACACCCATTCCACCGTGCAGTTGTACTGCTTCCTCACCTACTTTTTTTCCGGCTTTAGAAACTTGGTTTTTTAGCCCATAGATTAGTTTTGATTTTTCGTCCAAATTATCGGTAGCTAAGACTTTTAGTAAGAATGATTTGCTAAACTCTGTTTCCATAAACATATCAACCATTCTGTGTTGTAAGGCTTGAAATTTTGAAAGAGATTGCCCAAATTGTTCTCTTTGCTGAGTGTATTCAATTGTCAATTTATAACATTTTTCCATTGCCCCAATTGCCTCTGAACATACGCATACTATTGCCTCGTTTACAGATTCTCTAAGAATATCAAGAGCATTACTGCTGCTAAAAATTGTTTCAGCTTTGCAGTTTTTTAGATTTAGGTCTCCTGAAACAAAACCGTCATAGGTTTTATAGCCTACAACTTCTAAACCTTCTGCATCTTTCGGCACTAGTGCAAATGAATAACCAGACCCTTGTTTGCCAAAAACGATAAAATAATCTGCATTTGGAGCATTTAAAACTGTTGTTTTCCTTCCGCTTACAATACCATCCGAACTAATTGTGCATTCTATATTATCGAGGTTGTAACCTTTGTTAGGCTCATAATTCGCAAGTGAAAATTGCTTGTTACCAGAAATGAGTGATTCAATAAACTCTGATTTTTGATCAAGATCGCCTCTCTTGAGAACGCCACCAGATAAGACAACATTGGCTAAATAAGGCTCAACTATGATTGATTTACCAAACTCTTCAAAGACTAGACTAAGGTCAACATCATTACCCTCTAGTCCCCCCAATTCTTCAGAGAACGGAATTGCTAGCCACCCGAGCTCTGCAAATAGTTTCCAATGTTCAGCACTATGACCATTATCAGAATTTATACTTTTCATTCTAGTTTCAAAATCATAATCTGCACTGCAGAATTTTGAGACACTATCTCGAAGGAGGTTCTGTTCGTCGGTATAACTTAGATTCATTTTTAAATGCCTAGAACTGCCTTAGCAATTATATTCTTTTGAATTTCATTAGTCCCACCGTAGATTGTAACTTTTCTAAAATTTAGGTATTTAGGAGCTGAAAGCTGAGCGTCTTTTGTAGCAGCAACTTCTACATCTGAAAATCCATATGGACCTCCATACGGCATTGCATCGTGACCAGACACTTCAACTGCTAAAGTTGATATTCTTTGCTGTAATTCAGTGCCTTTGATTTTGAGAAGAGAAGACTCTGCTCCTGGGCTTTTACCCTCTCGCATAGCCGCTAATCCTCTGAGTTCTGTCATTTCAAGTGCATCTAGGTCTAGCTCAAATTGAGCCACCTTTGATTTGAAATTCTTATCCTCTGAAAGTGGACCTGAGCCGTGGAATGTATTCTTAGCTTTATTCTTGAGCCTATTAATTGCTCTTCTCATTTGAGGCGCTCCTGCAATAGAGCTTCTTTCATGAAAAAGTAAGAATTTTGCATATGTCCAACCCTGACCTTCTTCACCAACAACGTTTTCTGCAGGCACCCTTACATCATCAAACCAAACTTCATTTACTTCATGGTCTCCGTCTATTGTAATTATTGGCTTTACCTCAACACCCGGTGTATTCATATCAACAAGAATAAAAGTAATTCCTTCTTGTTTTTTTCCAGCATCGCTTGTTCTAACTAAAACGAATATCCAGTCA
>CENU01204369.1_pt1 | contig 23967 bp, 19 predicted proteins | sample 361331 | NCBI WGS metagenome assembly CENU01 (sample SAMEA2619766, study PRJEB7988) | marine metagenome | isolation source: saline water (ENVO:00002010), including | reverse complement strand
AGACCGCACAAGACCCGTTGGGCCTTTCCTAAAGCGTAGGCATACAAAACACTGGTGCGCCCCTCGCGTTGGTTTTCCCGCCACCAGTCATTGATCTGCTGAAAGACCTGAGCCGAGGTCGGCCAGCGATAGACCGGCAGCCCGAAAGTCGATTCGGTAATAATCGTATGGCAGGGCACCGGCTGAAAAGCTTCGCAGGAAGTGTCCGCATCCCGCTTATAGTCTCCCGTAATCACCCAAACTTCCCCCTTATGCTCCAACCGCACTTGAGCGGACCCGAGCAAGTGACCTGCCGGATGCAATGAAACCGTGACACCGCCCATCTTCCGCGTTTCACCAAAAGCCAGCCCCTCAATCGCCGCCGACTCCCCCACCCGCTCGCGCAAGACGCCCGCTCCGCTATTCGCGCAAAGGTAAGCCTCCATCCCCGGTCGGGCATGGTCACTGTGGGCATGGGTGACGACCGCCCGATCGACCTTGCGCCAGGGATCGATAAAAAAGTCCCCTGCGGCACAGTAGAGTCCGTGCTCTGTTGGCCGAACCAGTGGGCTTGTTATTGACGACAGTGGCATCCTAAGCAGAGGCTAGGCGTTGACCTGCGGGATGCAACCCCGCCCAACCACTTTGCCATGCCCGCAACCACCGTAATCCTTCTCGCTACGCCCCTCATAACTGCCGCCATCGGTTGGCTGACCAACTGGGTCGCGATCCAGATGCTCTTTCATCCACGTAAGCCCATCCACCTGCTCTTCTTTCACTGGCAAGGACTGATCCCCCGCCGACAGGCCCAACTCGCCGCACAGACCGCTGAGATCATTGAACGCGAGATCCTCCAGCAGCACGGCATCCTCAACGAGATTCGGAAAATTGACCTCGGCCCGCATCTGGAGAAGGCCGCCCATACTCTCGTCTGGCAACGGATCGGTCCACAGTTGCAAGCCATTCCCCTACTCGGGGGATTTATCAACGAGGGCACGTTGGCAAAGTTTGAAGTCATCGCCGCTGAATCGATCAAGGAGGAAGCGGCACCACTGATGGAAAAAGTAGCAACTGAATTTGAAAAATCGGTCGACCTCAAAGAAATGATCGAAACCAATATTGTGGCCTTCGACCTCCAGCGACTCGAAGACATCGTCAACGAAGTCGCCCGCAAGGAGTTTCGCACAATTGAGCGACTCGGTGCCGTCCTCGGCTTCCTCGTCGGCTGCGCACAGGTGGGCCTGCTCATCGCCTTTGGAGTCGTCGCCCTCTAGCAGCGAAAATCATCTGTCTAGACGGGGTACGGATTCAAGTGGATCCATTTTCTACCGGAACTCGGGAAATGAACTCACTCATAATCGACCGTTTTCAGTAAAGAATCCGCCTAATTTATATCGCAATTCATCCAGTCTTAGCTCGGTGCGGATGGAATCTGCCGAGGAAAGGAGCCATGTGAAGCGGCAAAATACATCAGTAGTCAGCAAAACCCACTCATAGTAATATAATTTATTATAATATAGGTTGTTTTACTTGAAATAATAAGTCATTAAACTTACTTTACACGTGAAATTCCTCATATGGCCTCTCGCCTTTCCAATATCTAAAATCATTCCGCTATGAATCCATACCGCTATTCCATCTCCTTTTTTACCCTTTTGGTTGCAGCCACAACGAGCTTTGCCGATACGAATTTCAGCACAAATTTTACTGGAAATGAAGGCTACACTAGTGGAGGGCTAAACAATTCAGCGAATTTCAATGAATCCAACTCCGGGGGCCTCTTCTTACCAAGTGGTCAAGAAACATCGGGTTTTGGAACCGTCCGCCGCAACCCAACTGCTAGTGGAGCCACCGCCTACTATACGACTGGTGAAGGTTCGAGTTTTAACGCCGGTGCCACCTGGACGACTTCATTGGATTTCAAATTCCAAGGCCTGCCCAGTACGGATCCCACAGCAGGCTCAACTATCTTCATGGGGTCGGCCGGTTTTTCCACCTCATCGACAGCTAACGCAAATATAATGTATTCCGGAATACAAAAAACAAGCGGACAGGCCGGATCGACCAACTACCAATTCTTCATAGCAGGCGGCGGATTCAGCTCAACGAATATTTCCTATGAGTCGATTGGGGATGACAACACGGATGCAACTGACCAGACCGATAATCTGAGAATCACGTTTACCCTGACCAAATCGGCAACCATTAATGAATTTTCAGCAACTGCCGATCTAGTCAATTTGGATACTTCGACAACCGTCGCAACCATTGTAGCGACATTGACTCAGGCAAGTGCTTACTCGAGCGATCTCTACGATTACTTCAAATCTAGCGGCGTTCAGGAAGCAGGTAATTTCGGCCTTTTCGATGTAGATGCCTTTATCTTAAGGGCTTCGGAAATCCCAGAACCGGAAACGTACTCCATGCTACTGGGATGCGTCGCCTTGATTATTCTGTCATTAGGCCGCGTACGCGCATTCAGAAAATAGAAGCAACTCCCGCGAGCTCGCGCTCACTGGATTGAGTAAACACGAAGAACGGTAGGGCTATGAGATGCGAGAAATCGGTTTTGTGGAGGAGCGGAAGTGGTCAACCAGTAGCAGCGGGGCATCTTGGATTAGCTGGCTCAGAAGCTCCCATCAAATGGCCACAAAGAACTGAAAAGTCTCGTTGCTACTTCCGAAAGGCGGTGCCGGAATCACCTCTGGTTATTATTTCTTCTCAATAGAAGGCACTGGCTCGCAGACTGTCAGCTTATCCGTCTGCAACTCCATGACAGGAGGCTCCACAACGGGGACCGAGACATTCGAATCAGGCGGCTCATTCGTTTGTTCCGTACAGCCGCACTGGCTAAGGACGAAGAGTATGAAGATGACAATGAGTGCGATAAAAAGAATTTTTTTCAGAAGCGGAAAAAACATTCGTTTTACAAGAGGCAGAGTGAATCGATTCATCATTCGATCCTAGCATACAAAATATAGTTATCAATACCCATTTAATAATAAGTATTTTTACTTATAAATTAAGGAAACACTGAATAAAGGCAAAATGAAGCCGGTAATTCAGAGGCCAACTTGGCCGCATTGCCGGCAGTCTCTGCTCTGTCATGAACACGCTCTTTGCTGAGCCATCAGGCGAGCCCGCGCTCACTGGATTGAGCAAAATCAAGGAAAGTACGGGCCATGGGATGCACGGCATCTTCGCTGGATTGGAGTTGCTCGATTGCCTGACTGCGGTTGAGCCCATCCTTGTAGAACAGTTTGTAGATGCGTCGAGCCAGAGCGATCTCATCAGAACTATATCCGGCACGTTCAAGGCCGATCTTATTGATGGTACGAACAGTAGCCGGGTTGCCGTCGCAAATACAGAATGGAGGGACATCCTGAACGGTCTTGGATGAAGCACCTACCATGGCATGATCGCCAATACGAACAAACTGGTGTAAGCCGGAGCCCCAGGCGATGTTGACGTGATCGCCGACGATAACATGCCCGCCGAGTGCGGCATGACTGCTCATAACCAGGTGATTGCCGACCTGACACTCGTGGGCGATGTGACTGTAGGCGAGAATCAGATTATGGTCTCCCAAACGGGTGACCAGATCTTCACTGGTAGCGCAGTGTACGGTGGTGAATTCACGAAAGGTGTTTCCGTTACCGACCTCCAGGCGCTGAATACCACCGGTATATTTCTTGTCGTGCGTCTTGCCGCCAACATAGGCGTAGGGATGGACCTCATTATCGTGACCGAGCGTTGTCGCACCATCCACTGTAGCGTGATGCATCACATGGGTGCCGGAAGCGATGCGAACGTGCGCCCCGATGTAGGCGTAGGCGCCAACATGGACGCCTTCATCCAATTCAGCTCCGGGCTCAATAATTGCGGCAGGATGAATTTCGGTAGCCATTCTGAACAACTAATCCGTGGCGTCGGCCAACATAAACATCAGTTCTGCACCGGAGACAACCTGGTCGCCCACTTTGCAAGTGCCGGTAGCGGTAGCGATTTTGTTGCCCCGTATTTTCTGCAGTTTAACATGAATCGTCAGGGCGTCACCCGGCTCAACGGCACGGCGAAACTTGACCTTATCGACACTCATAAAGAAAGCGATTTTTTCTTCGTCCGCCTGTAGACGTCGAAGCAGTAGGACGCCGGCGGCCTGTGCCATGGCCTCAATCTGGAGGACTCCGGGCATGACCGGGCGGCCCGGATAGTGCCCCTGAAAGTAAGGCTCGTTAATCGTGACGTTTTTCAGCGCAACCAATTCATCGTCACTTTTGATCTCGATCACGCGATCAACCATGACAAAAGGGTACCGGTGCGGCAGGAGATTGAGGACACCGCGCACATCGATGGTGGTTTCGTGGGTCTCTACCGGGCGCGCTTTAACCGCTGGTGCCGCTTTCGGGCTTTTCGCCTTCTCCAGCATCTTACGCCGGAAGACCTTGGAGAGTTCCGCATTCAGAGCGTGCCCCGGTCGAACGGCTACGATGTGCGCTTTGATCGGCATTCCGGCGAGAACGATATCACCAATGATATCCAGAATCTTATGTCGAACAAACTCATCCTTGAAGCGGAGGGGCTCCTTGGAGACAATTTTGTCTCCCTTGATGACGATGGCACTATCCAGACTACCGCCCTTAATTTTGCCCAGCTTTAAAAGTTCCTCGATATCTTCGTAAATCGTAAAGGTGCGGGCAGGGGCAATTTGTGCGACGTAGGTCTCCGGGTCGATGTCCAGCATGAGGTGCTGGGTATGAATACCACGATCATCTGCCGAAGTACAAGTAATGCGGAAGCCGTCGTAAGGAAGCGCTATAATCGAACTGCTGCCGCGGGTCACTGAGATCGGCTCTTCCAGAACATAGCAGGGGCGCTCGGACTCTTGCTCGACTGGCTCGGCTTGCTGGATGAGATTGACGAAATGTTTAGCCGACCCGTCAAGAATGGGCGGCTCGCTCGCATCCATCTCAATCAATACATTATCTACCCCGCAGCCATTGAGAGCACTGAGCACATGCTCCACGGTATGTACCTTGGTATGCCCCTCGGCGATCGTCGTACTCCGAACGAGATCTTCAACCAGGTCGATGACGGGCTTCAATTCCGGTTTGCCGTACAGATCGATCCGCTTAAAAACGATCCCGTGGTCAACTGGGGCAGGCTTGAGCGTGAGTTCAACCTCCTCGCCCGTATGCAGAGATTTTCCCTTGATCGAGACTTCCCGTAAGATGGTGCGTTGCTTCATGTGGAAAGGTTATACTGTGGGTTGTTTTTGTCCCCGAAAGGTCTCCAACCGACTCTTTGCAAGCTAGGGTTTGTCGCCCTCATGTAAAGCATGGGTTTTGCTTTACCGATGAAGAAGATTGCCAGCTACCGGACAAGCCGCATGCTCCATAGCTTTTGCCAATACATCTATGCTGGAGCAACTAACAGAAAAGCTGGGTCATGCTTTGCGTAATTTACGCGGAGCCGGAAAACTGACGGAAGAAAACATGGCGGATGCCCTGAAGGAGGTCCGTCAGGCGTTGCTTTCGGCAGATGTCCATTTTAAGGTAGCAAAAGAGTTTGTTCAGAAAGTGGAAGCATCCTGCGTCGGTCAGGAGGTAGTCAAGTCGGTCACCCCGGGCCAGCAGGTTGTTAAAATTATCAACGATGAGTTGGTTCGCCTCTTGGGCGAGGGAGACACGGAGCTTGAGCACAAGAAACCGCTTCGCCTAATGTTGGTCGGGCTGCATGGTTCGGGCAAGACAACGAGCTCAGGCAAGCTCGCCCGCTACCTCGCACGAAAGCATGACTACCGCCCTGCCCTCATCGCCTGCGATGTATATCGCCCGGCGGCCATCGATCAATTGGAGACGCTGGCAAAGGCAGAAGGCTGCGCTTTCCACGCGGATCGCACGAGCAAGGATGTAGTACAGATTGGGCGCGATGGCCTCAAAGCAGCGAAAGAGGCAGAAGCGAATCTAGTGATTTTTGATACCGCCGGACGCCTACAAATCGACTCTGATTTAATTGAAGAAATCCAGCGATTAAAAAAGGCCGTACAACCGGACGAGATTCTGCTGGTTGCGGACTCCGCGCTCGGTCAGGAAGCGGTCAATGTGGCCAAGCATTTCCACGAAGCGGTGCAATGCACAGGCCTGATATTGACCAAGCTGGACGGTGACGCCCGCGGCGGGGCTGCCCTCTCGATGAAGCACATCACGGGAGTGCCCATCAAATTCATGGGTCTGGGCGAAAAGGCCGATGATTTCGAAGTATTTCATCCGGACCGGATGGCCTCCCGTATCCTCGGGATGGGTGACGTTGTCTCCCTTGTAGAAAAAGCACAAGAGACAATTGATCAGGACGAAGCGGCTCGAATGGCAGAAAAAATGAGCCGCGCCAGCTTCGACCTGAACGATTTTCTTAAGCAGATGCAGCAAGTAAAGAAGATGGGCTCTCTCGGCTCTATTGTCGGTATGTTGCCCGGTGCTGCGAATATTGAGGTGGGCGACAAAGAGGAAAAGAAGATGGCTCGTACGGAGGCCATCATCCTCTCGATGACCGCGAAGGAGCGGTCTATGCCGCGCCTCTTGCGGGGCAGCCGCCTCAAGCGGGTGGCCAACGGCTCCGGGGTCAAAGTCCGCGACGTCAATGCCCTGCTCAAACAGTTTGGACAGATGCAAAAAATGATGAAGATGATGAAGGGCGGGAAAGGCCGCCGCATGATGAAGGCCATGCAAGCAGAGATGCCGGAAGGTAACCCGTCTTTGCCCGGCATGCCGAAGCTATAGCTTAGAGCGCTTGAACAATCTGAGAATTGTTGTCCTAAGCAGCAGCCTTGCGTCTGTCTTCCAGTTCACTTTGCATCTGCTCAGTTTCTCTGGTGGATAGCGGATAGAAGATCAGTATAAAACCATTCAAGAGAGCCAGTGCTCCGGGAATGATACAGAACATAATACGGATGCCCATGAGGGCTTCCGGCGTTTGATCTTGGTTGGCAACGAAGCCAAATCCCGCAAGCAACCAACCGGAGGCGGCGCCACCAATCGTTAGGCCCATTTTCTGGGCAAACATAGCTGCGGAAAAGACCAAACCAGTGGCCCGCCTGCCAAACTTCCATTCACCATAGTCGGCCACATCGGTATACAGTGCCCAGACAAGGGCCGGTGTTGGCCCGGCCAACAAATTAGCCAATAAATTGACGACATACATTGTCGCGGTGGCTTCCGGTGGGATGAAATAAAAACCGATAATGGTCGCGGCATTCAACAAAGTGAGCGTGGCCAGCGCATTGCGCTTACCAAAAGTGCGGCCAATAATCCCGGTAAATGCCACACCGATGATGAAGGCAATCATACCGGTCGACATGAAGATCGTGGTCGCATCGAACTCGAGAAAAAAAGCTGTGCCTGACTGACCAATGGAAAAGACAGCTTCGGCACTATTGCCCACATAATACTTGAAGTAATGAATCGTCACCGCGCCACGCACCGCAACATTTGCCAAAGTACAAACCGCTGCGCCGATCATAATCAACCAGGGGAGATTGCGGCAGAGGAGCTTTAAGTCCTCCTTCACGCTCATATCCTTTTCCTCCGCTTGCGGCTTCACCCGCTCGCGGGTAGACGCATAGGTGATCAGGAACATCAGGATGGAAGCGACCCCGAAGACTGCCATGGTCAGCTGGAAGCCGAGTACCTCATCATCCCCACCGAACAGCTTAACCAGAGGACGCACGAGCAAAGAAACGATAAAACCACCCCCAAATGCTCCGAGAAAGCGGAAGGTAGAGAGCGCCATACGATCGTTTGCATCCGGCGTAATGACCCCCATGAGGGCCGAGTACGGTACGTTGATCGCGGTGTAAATCATCTTAAAGACGATGAAAGTGGTGTAAGCGTAAGCCAATTTGCCGACTTCGCTAAAGTCGGGATTAGCGAAAATAGCGTAGCCTGCCAGCCCGTAGGGTATGGCAAACCAAAGCAGAAAGGGGCGATACTTGCCTTTTGCTGTCTGCACCCGATCGGCAATAGCGCCCATCAAAGGGTCGTTCACCGCATCCCAGAAGTTGGCAACCAGATACATCGTACCAATGGCCGCCGGGTTGAGGCCAAAGACATCGGTGTAATAATAAAAGAGAAAAAGATTAAAGAACTGGAAGTAGAGGTTGGAGGCCATGTCTCCCAGCCCATAGCCGACTTTCTCGGACAGACCAATACGTGGCTGCGCTGCATCAGTTGGGGTATTCATAAAATAGGTCTGTGCTTGGGGTCTGCTTAAAAGCTTGGGTCTACGAAGAGTTAAGCAAACGAGCATATGCAATTTATTGCAACAAAATCCCCGGATAAATATTTAGACCTACACATACTTTTAGTCGAGCTATGGCTCGGTCGATGAATTGAGGGGATTGAGCGACATGCAAATACCGCATCCACTAGATCAAATCTGTGATGTGCTTGGTAAAGCCACCTTTTGATTTTACCTGAGCCTATAGGACGCGCCGTTCTTCATGAAAAGAATCGCCATAATGAATGGCTAAAATCAACAAATAATTGGATCCTCTAAGTTAGCTCTAGGTATTTACTGCAATTCTATGCTGTGAAGGATCGGCAACGATACTTTTTAGAATGGGTTGAACGAGTCTACTAAGTGGTACCTCAGTAACTCTTCCGCATTTGTGGGTAAGTCAACAGTCAGTCCGACAATAGCGGATAGCTTGCTGCGCCTTCGCCACTATTGCTTTGCCGCAATCGTTTCGCCCGCCCGAAGTTTGCAACCGAGCAGGATATGCTGGTGCGGGCCGAAACGCTTTTTCATGAGGTCCTTAAGGCGCTTTGTTGCCGTAAATCCAATATCTATATAAGGAATCTCAACCGTACTGAGACTGGGCATTCCTTGAGGCGCTTCAATGCCGTCGAACCCGCTGATTGAAACATCCTGAGGAACCCGGATGCCTCTCTCCTCTAAAGCCAGCATAAGATCATAAGCCTGGTGATCGGCCGCACAGACGATAGCCGTCACGCCCTTACGCACACGCTCAGCTGCTAGATCATAGCTTTCTTCGAGAGAGACGAGATTTTGTGGATGGGTATTGATCATGTCACAATCCCGTATGCGTAGACCCAACTGAGTCATTTTTTCAAAGTAAGCACCTGTCCGGCGAAATGACCAACTGGCTTCAATCTTATAGGGCCTTGAGTAAAAGGCGATGCGCCTGTGCCCCAGTTCGTAGAGGCGATTCATAATCAGTGAAATCCCCTGATAATGGTTCACATCGACGCAGTCGAGTTGGCCGGCACCACGCTGTTCGACAAGCGATACACAAGGATACTTCAAGAGAAGCCCATCGACCACAAGTTTGGGAAAGGGATAGAGTAATAGCAGCCCAGACCATGATCGGGCGGCAGAGCGGAAAATGTCCGAATAAACAGGTGAATCGAGCGACGTCGCTGAGGGATCGAGAAAATGGACGGTTAAGTCCAAACCCTCTAGCTGACTGGACTCGGAAATGCCCTTCAAGAGGAGTCGACCGGGACTGTCATAATCCGTACGATAGTACTCCTCCTCTTCGGTGCATATCAGGACACCGATCTTCGGGCGAAGTTTTGGCTGACGACGATTACTAACCCGAGCAATCCGGTGATGATAACCGATCTTGGAAGCGGTCTCAAAAACCAGCGCACGGGTCTCCGGATTGATCCCCGGATGGTTGGTAAAACAGCGTGATACAGTCGCTTTGGATATTTGCAAAGCTTCGGCAATTGCTTGCTGGTTTACTTGTTTCATAGAGGATATTACTCGCTATTCGGCGAGCTATTGTGGAAAAGAAATACGCGTACTCATTTTATTCAATGTAATTTTTCAAAGTGATGAACCTTGACAGGTAGCAGTGCAATTATATGCAATTAAAAATGCCCACATTTCTCTCAATTATTCTGTTTTGCGGTGTACTTGGCATGTGCACCTCTCAGGCTGACCGAGTAGAAATCAGCCACAACAGCACGGGATATTACGAGCTCCTGGTTAACGGAGAATCTTTCTTTGCCAATGGCGCAGGAGCCGAACAGCATCTCGAACTATTCAAAGAACTCGGCGGGAACGCCATACGCACCTGGGGCGTGGATCAATTGGAACTCCAGATAGATGGTAAACCGTTTCTCGACCGTGCTCATGAACTGGGCCTAAAAGTGGTCGCCGGCATTTGGGTTGAACACGAGCGGCATGGTTTTGACTATCGCGACCGGAAGCAAGTAGCCAAGCAGCGAAAAACGGTACGCCAAGCAGTGCGCAAATACAAAGACCACCCGGCAATTCTCCTGTGGGGTCTTGGCAATGAGATGGAAGGATTCGGGCCGTCCAAAGATTACAGCCGCGTCCTAAGGGAAGTGAACGAATTAGCTAAAATTGTGAAGCGCGAGGATTCGGAACATCCGGTCATGACCGTGATCGCCGGCCTCGGGAAAAACAAGGCCATACAAGTCAAAAAATATTGCCCGGAAATTGATATCCTGGGGGTCAATTCCTACGCGGGTGCCTTATCTGTACCTCATGACTTAGAAGCACAGGGCTGGGATAAGCCTTTTATGCTAACGGAATTCGGTCCTCTTGGACACTGGGAAACACCCAAGACCGGATGGGGTGCCGCGATTGAACAGACCAGCACAGAAAAAGCAGCCAACTACTACAGAGTGCACCAGCAGGCAGTGGAGAAAGGCAGAAATAAATGCGTCGGCACCTTCGCCTTCTTCTGGGGCTACAAGCAGGAGTATACTGCTACTTGGTTTGGCATGTTGCTGCAATCCGGTGAGCGGGTCGAGGCCGCCGATTCCATGAGTTATGTCTGGACTGGGAAGTATCCGGAAAACCGAGCGCCACAAGTGCACGATTTGCATTCGTCTGCTGCATTGAAACGCATCCCTTCCGATTCAATTCAGAAAGCTTCCGTGGTGGCGGATGATCCCGAGCATGACTCACTGAACTATCGCTGGATTGTAGTCGCTGAAAGTAGTGATAAAAAGCACGGCGGAGACGAGGAGCAAACTCCGCCCTCCTTTCCCGAGCTCATCCGTTCGCAAACCGGCAGTGAGGTTACTTTTATGGCTCCGTCACAAAGTGGAGCCTACCGTCTTTTTGTATATGTTACCGACAATCAAAATTCAGCTGCGACAGCCAATTTCCCTTTTTACGTAAACTAGCATGCTTCCAGTGAAGCCTGCGTAAAAGAAGTTTTTGCACACATTCAAAAGATTCTTAATCTAACTGACTTGAAAACAGATTCATCAGATACACTTCGAATGGATACACACTTAAAGGCCGAAAAGCAATCCAGCCGTATGGTCGAAATAGAAGGTGAATCCTTTATCGTAATTGATCATCTGGAAGAGATGTCGGATTTCTTCCTTTCTGTTGTGAGTGCCGATGATCATTGGTTTTTTGCATCGACCAGCGGGGCCTTGAGCGCCGGACGCAAATCACCGGACAATGCTCTCTTTCCTTACTATACGGTCGATAAGATTCAGGCCAACTGGAATTCTACCGGGCCCCAGACGATCATTCACTGTAATGGAATTACCTGGGAGCCCTTCAAACCCCACAATACTTGGCGACACCCGATCGAGCGGCGAATCTATAAAAATCTTAATGGCGATTCGATCCTCTTCGAGGAAATCAATAAACAACTCGATTTATGCTTCCGCTATCGCTGGCGCACATCGGCTAAATTCGGTTTCATACGCACTGTTTCGCTGCAAAACCAGGGCACTGAAGAACATGAACTGAACGTCGTTGACGGCCTGGCAGACATACTCCCTTCCGGGATCGATGCGCGCACCCAGCTAAGCTACAGTTGCTTGGTAGACGCCTATCGCCTAAGCGAGTTGGATCCGGCAAACAAGCTTCTGGTTCACCGCATGGCGGCCAGCCTAATTGATGAAGCGATACCTTTAGAATGTCTCCTCGCAACCACAGTTTGGTCTGTCGGTTGGCCGCAAAGTGAAATTCTGCTAAGTTGTGAAGAGGCCAATAATTTTATCGAAGAGCCTCTCGCTAAAGAGAAAAAATCGAAACTCCGCGCCAAAAAGGGCGCCTACTTTAATGCCGGGATTATGCAAATACCTGCAGGCGAGTCACGCGAATGGACTCAGGTCGCCGATGTGAATTCCACGCAGAGCAAGGTCGCCGATTTAGAAGAAGCACTCATACAACCGCAGGCACTCCTCGAAGAGGTTCTGGAAGACATCTCCCGGGGTAGCGAAAAACTGAACACATTGATCGCCTCGGCGGACGGCCTACAAGTCTCCAGAGATGAGGATATGATCAGCCACCACCGGGCGAATGTGCTCTACAATATCATGCGCGGCGGGGTCTTTGCTGAAGGATATCAGATTTGTCCGGATATTTTGCGTGGGCACATCGCTAAAATTCATCACGATCTGAAACCGGATGAAGCGGCCTGGCTGAGCTCCCTCCCGGCAGCGTCGATTAGCCGGGCCGAATTGATCGAACTGGTGGCCGCAACAAGTACCCGACTCCGCCGCACTTGCATGGAATACCTGCCGCTCATCTTCAGTCGTCGGCATGGAGATCCCAGTCGCCCATGGAATCAATTTACCATACAAACCACTGACGAACGGGGTAATCCCATTGTTGGTTTTCAAGGCAACTGGCGAGACATCTTTCAAAACTGGGAGGCTCTGGCATGGAGTTTTCCGCAGTACAATTTAGCGTTCATCCATAAGTTCCTCAATGCATCCACCGCAGACGGCTACAATCCATATCGGATCACGAGCGAAGGGATCGAATGGGAAGAGCCTGACGAAGAGGACCCCTGGGCATCCATCGGCTATTGGGGCGATCATCAAATCATTTATCTACTTAAGCTGCTGGAGTTCGCCCAAAATCTGGATGCGACTGCCCTAACTGAGCAGTTGGAGGACCGGGACTTCGTCTTCGCCGATGTGCCTTATGAACTAAAGAGCCACAGTGAAATAGAAAAGGATCCAAAGCACACGATTCACTTCAACACAGCACGCAATCAATTGATTGCGGAACGAAGCAACCGGATAGGAGCCGATGGTAAATTGGTCCATGATACGGACGGCAATCTGAGGCAGGCCAGCCTACTGGAGAAACTTCTTCTACCTGCCCTTGTTAAAATAAGTAATCTGGTTCCCGGCGGAGGCATTTGGATGAATACGCAGAGACCGGAATGGAACGACGCAAACAATGCGCTTGCTGGAAATGGCCTTTCTCTGGTCACCACCTGCTACCTGCATCGCTATATTTGCTTCCTCGAAGGAATCATGGATGGCCGGGAAGGTGACTTTACCTGTTTTCAGGCATTGGCAGATTTCCTCCGTTCAATCGATAAGGAACTCGAAACTGACCCCCTGACAACGACCGCAACGGATCAAGCACGACTCGCTACGATGCGTGGGCTTGGACACATCGGCGAGCACTACCGGCAGCGCATCTACCAAAATAATTTTGGCGAAAACCAATCACTGCAGATCGATGAAATCCGTAGATTTCTGGCCAAAGCGCGTAATCACCTGGCCCACACGATTCGTATAAGCCACCGACCGGATGGTCTCTACCACGCCTATAATATTCTCCACATCGAGGGTGAGACAGCTTTCATCGAGCACTTAGACCCGATGCTGGAAGGACAAGTGGCTGCGCTGAGTTCGCAAGCGATTTCCGCAGAACAGGCTCTGGATATCCTCAAAAAACTCCCCGATAGCCCCCTCTACTGCAGACGCCGGCGCAGTTATCTTCTCTATCCCGACAAAGAGCTTCCGACCTTTCTCGAGATAAACAAAGTTTCGGCAGAAGAAGCACAGAGCCTGTCGCTCGTCATCAAAATGCTCGCGGATAAGGATTATCGCCTCCTCGTCCCCTCCGGAGATGGCTGCATGCGTTTTCACCACAGCATCCGCAACCGATTTGAAGTCGATACGATACTCGATCAATTGGCAAAAGAGACGACCTTCGAGCAAGCGGTCCGTACCGACCGGGAAAAGATCCATGATCTCTATGAAAAAACTTTTAACCACAAAGCCTTCACCGGGCGGAGCGGCTCCATGTTTGCCTATGAAGGTCTCGGTTCAATCTACTGGCACATGGTATCGAAACTGATGCTGGCCACCCTTGAAGTCACCCTCAACAACAATAACGACAGCCTTTTTCAGTCACTCACAGAAAATTACTATGCCATTCAAAACGGTCTGGGTTTCCGCAAGTCGCCGGCAGATTACGGCGCATTTCCAGCGGATGCCTACTCCCACACTCCGTCACATGCCGGAGCTTCGCAACCCGGTCTCACCGGAATGGTTAAAGAAGGCATAATCTGCCGCTTTCTTGAATTGGGCGTCAACCTGCAGGAAAGTAGCCTACGCTTCCACCCGCGCATACTACGAGCAGCTGAACTAACGGAAAAATCCTACTCGGCGAAAATCGTACGGGCGGACGGATCTGAAAGCACGCTGGAAATTCCGCCCGAAGCGCTCCTCTTTACAATCGCACAGACACCAGTGATCTACCAGCGCAGTCAAGCTCCTGAAGCCCGTATCGACATCCACTACCTAAACGGGAAAAAAGTCACTCTGGGAACAGACTCGCTCGATGCGGAAACCTCAGGTTCCATCCTCCACCGACTCAATCAGATTGACTACTTGGTCGTAGAACAACCCGCTGACCGGTTTGTATAGATCACTTTTCTAGTGCTCCGAAGTATATTTTTAAACGCACTTAGGCGCCGGTGCTCTCTGGAGCACTTTCCAGTGTGTCCACAACTTTTTGAGTGTAACGACGCAGGGCCGACTCCGGCTCAATTCCCTTGATTCGGCATGCCGCGGCAATCTCAAATAATTTACGACCCATTTCAGCAACATCTTCGTCCATCGATTTTGCTTCCGCATCGATCGCCTCCCGGTTGATCACTGCATCCGCATCCATCGCCTGTTTACAGATTTGCTTATAAACATCCTGAGCATACATCAGTGCAGGCAACTGCCGCGGCAAGTCTTTGAATCGACCCGACTGCTTTGGCCCACGCTTTACCTCACCGGCCTTTATCTTGTCCCATTGCTGAAGCACAGCATCTGAACCGGCCAAACGGTTATCCCCGAAGACATGGGGGTGACGGCGCACCAGTTTCTCGTTCACGACACGACAAACATCTGCAAAATCAAAGTGGCCGCTCTCCTTCGCCATCTGTGCATGCATAACCACCTGTAACAGCACGTCGCCGAGCTCCTCCTCCATATGGTGAAGATCGTTTCGATCAATCGTTTGCAATAATTCACAGCATTCATCGATCAAGCAATCTGCTATCGACTGGTGGGTCTGCTCGATATCCCAAGGGCAACCGCTCTCGGGGTCACGCAGAGCCGCTACGGTCTGTAATAAATCATCTATTGAATGCATCGACATTTGGGAAATACAGGCAACCTCAGTCACCAGACGTAAGGGATTCGATTCCGTCAGCGATAATCCCGGAAACCGCTGACGCTAGCTTTTCCCGTGGTAGAACAAGCTCTGTCGCTGTCCGTAAATCCCGAACGCGGACAACACCCTGCTCCCGCTCTTCCGAGCCATAAATCAACGCAAAGGAAGCGCCACTTTGTACCGCTGCTTTCAACTGTTTGCCAAAATTCTGGCTCTTCAAGGGATACTCCACCCGGTACCCGAGATGACGCAGGCACGCGACATCCTGCAAAGCGAAGCACTGCTCCTCTACACCACCAATAACACAAACAAAATCTGCTTTGGCTGGAGGCTCCAAATCGATCGACTTTTCCTGCAAGAGATCGGCCAAAGTCACATCACCCATAGCAAAACCCACTGCCGGCATGGCCGGACCACCCAACTTCTGCACCAGATCATCGTAGCGCCCACCACCAGCTAAAGCCCGACCGGCACCACTCGCCTCAAACGCCTCAAAAACAAAGCCTGTGTAATAGGCCAACCCGCGTACAATGCTCAGATCAATTCGTACCGAATCGCCCACACCCAAGTGCGAAAGTAGTTCCATCAGGCAGCGCCAATCTTCTACACGGGCATGAAGCGCCTCGGCAGACGCTCCTTCTAGAGGCAGACTACGGATCATTGACTCCAGCGCAGCAAAGTCACGAATCTCCCTGACCGCATCAATTCGAGCACAGACTTCCCCGGCGCGGGAACCCACCGCATCGGCCAATTTTTCCAGCAGCCGCTCACGACCCATACGATCCATTTTGTCGATGATGCCCAGTACCTCGATGGCTTTCTCCGTCTCTAAATCCTCTGCGGCAAGGATTGACCACCAGAGATTGCGGTCACTCAAGCGGATGACAAAATCATCCGCAGCCAATCCAAATGATCGCAAGGTATGGGCCAGTAGAGCGATTAACTCCGCATCCGCCCCCGGTCCCGACTCTCCCAGAATATCCGCATTGAACTGGTAAAAAGCACGCAGCCTGCCCTTTTGAGGGCGTTCATATCGGTAGTGCTCACCAATCGTAAACCACTTGACCGGCCGCTTCAGGCTGTTTGCGCGGGCACCAACCAAACGCGCCAGAGTTGGGGTCATCTCCGGCCGCAAGGCAACCGATCGGTCTCCCCGGTCGGTAAAGTTAAACAACTGCCCGACAATTTCTTCACCACTTTTCTCAATAAACAACTCCAATGGCTCCAGAACAGGGGCGTCATACTCCTGAAAATTGAACGATTCAGCGGCTAAACGCCAATGGTCAAAAATCGAGTTGCGAGCCGAGCAGGCATCCGGGAGAAAGTCCCTGAATCCCGGTAGTGTTTCAAACTCCATTACGCTGGGATTGGCTTACAGACCATCACAGGTCAGCCCTGTTTGTCTGCTTGGAGAGTTTTGATGTCCATTTCATCTAACGCTGCCTTCAACTCTTTGCCCGCCTTGAACTTAATCACCGCGCGCGTCGGTATGACGACATCGGTCTCCGGCTTGTTCGGGTTGCGCCCGATGCGGGACTTGCGTACTTGTACTTCAAAAACACCAAAATTGCGAAGCTCTACATTACGCCCCTCCGCTAACGCTTGCGCAATCGCATCCAGCGTACGCTGCACCGTCTCGCGCACTTCTTTTTGCGGAAATTCGGTTTTATCGTAAATATCCAGTACGATATCGCGTTTGGTTAAATTATTAGACATTTTAAAAGATTATTCGAATAAATATGGATCAAAGACAAGGTAGATGCTTCGGTGCAAAAAAACCGCTGTCAAATCAGAATCAAACATGAGTGAAAAAGAACCGCCGAATCCACTAGAGGAAATTCAAAAACAGCTTAGCGAACTCTTTAAAGGAGCGAATGTCAAGGTGTCCGCAACAGGAAAACCAGATTCCAGTACCAGCGAAGAGCCATCGGTCGGTGATTCGTCGGATAGTGAAAACAAGGCAATCAAAGCAGTCCGGGATTTTCACTTAAAGCCAAAAGAGATCCGTGATTATTTAGATCGCTTTGTCATCCGTCAGGATGAAGCGAAAAAGGTACTCTCTGTAGCCATCTGTGATCACTACAATCAGGCCCGGCAGCGACTTGCCGGAAAAGTCGGTATGGCCGGCGAATACAGCAAGCAGAATATATTACTACTCGGCCCCACCGGCGTCGGGAAAACCTACCTCATAAAAAACATCGCTCGGCTCATCGGTGTTCCCTTCGTTAAAGCGGATGCCACGAAATTTTCCGAAACTGGCTATGTCGGCAGCGATGTGGAAGACCTCGTCCGCGATCTCGTAAAAACCGCCGGGGGCGACATTGAGTTGGCCCAGTACGGAATCATTTTTGTCGATGAAATCGATAAAATTGCCAGCGATTCCAGTCAGGGCAGCCGAGATGTCTCGGGGCGCGGTGTGCAGATTAATCTTCTAAAATTGATGGAAGAGACCGATGTCAACCTGATCAGCCCGACCGACATGATGTCGCAGATGCAAGCGGCGATGGAAATGCAACGTGGCGGTCGGCCACGCCCCAAATCCATCAACACCCGCCATATTCTCTTCATCGTAAGTGGTGCTTTCGATAAGTTGGGAGAATCCATTCGCAAGCGATTAACCAAAAGCGAGATGGGCTTTGGTGCCGATTTACGAGAGACGGGTGAAGATACCGCACTCTATCTGCAGAAGTCCGAAACGCAGGATTTCATCAAATACGGATTCGAACCTGAATTTATTGGCCGCGTACCGGTACGGGTAGCCTGCGAACCACTGAAAGAAGCTGACCTGGCTCGTATACTGACGAGCTCGGAAGGCAGTATTCTGAATCAATACCGAGATGACTTCACAGGTTATGGTATCGATTTCAATATCTCTGCAGAGGCCATTCTCGCGATTGCCGGAAAAGCCGCAAAAGAGCGTACCGGCGCCCGTGGTTTGATGACCGTGCTGGAACGTACGTTTCGTGATTTCAAATTTGAATTACCCTCAACCGCAATCAAACGCTTCGATATCGACATCCATACCATAGAGGATCCGGTGACAGCACTTAGAGAGATCAAGACGGCAAACGCGCATCTGCAACACGATGTATGGGTCAACGACATTAAGCGTTTCAGTACCGCCTTTGAAAAACGACACGGATTTACACTGGAATTTCGCCCTCTGGCCATTGATGCCCTGATTACAGAAGCCGAAGCGCTTGATCGCACGCTTCAGTCTCTCTGCGAAGAGAAATTTACAGATTTCGAACACGGTCTCAATATTATCAACCGCAATACAGGACAAACAGTCTTCAAAATAGGCAAACCAGCAGTAGAAAATCCGGACGGGGAACTCTCCAAATGGGTCGTACGCAGCATTGAAAGCCTGAAAGAAAACCCCGAAAAATAATTATGCCAGAAGGAACTGCAGTCAGTCGGATGTTTGCCGGCATCGCCGGTCGCTATGACCTGGCCAATCACCTGCTCAGTGGTGGAATAGATTTCCACTGGCGCAATCGGTTGGCCGCTAAAGTCCGCGCCCATGCACCCAACAATCTCGTCGATTTAGCGACTGGAAGTGGCGATGTAGCATTTAAGCTTCGGGAGAAACTCGGACCAAACGTTGAAATCCAGGGTCTGGACTTTTGCGAACCCATGCTCGATCAGGCACGCCGCAAGCGGGATGAAGTCGCGAGTTATGAAGGCATCAACTTTGATTTCGGTGACTGCATGGCATTGCCCCTACCCGAAGCGTCCGTCGATGCGGTGACCATCGCATTTGGAGTGCGTAACTTCGAAGATCGCCACCAGGGGCTGGAGCAAATCCTCCGTGTATTGCGCCCCGGAGGGCGCCTTTTTATCCTCGAATTTTCCCAACCGGATAACTGGTTTCGACCCTTCTATTATGTCTACCTCAAAGCCATTCTACCGCGACTGGCTGCCTTCACGACCGGGGATAAGGGCGCATACGATTATCTGGCCGGCAGTATCGAAGAGTTCCCCAGCAAGGATACGCTCACCGAGCAGATTTTGCAGGCCGGTTTCGCCAGCGTAGAAGCGACCGGCCTGACGGCCTCCATCGTGGCCATTCACGAAGCCGTCAAAGCGCCGTAAGGGCGAGCTCCCTAGTATCCCTTCTCCTGCAACACTTTCTGGAGTTGGATCTGGAACTCCTCGACATCATCCGGCAATGGCCGATAGTCCGGATCGTCCCCGGGGATGAGACCGAGTTGGCCGCCGGCCCCTAATTGCCAGGACATGTTTTTGCCGTCACTGAAAGACACGGTTCCGCTAACCATCGCTCCGGGGCGCGTCACCGCATCGACAGCAACGGTCACCGCTCCACCCACGAGTTCGGGCTCCTCAAGCACTGTCTCATCGTCCGAATCCTTCAAACCTTCAGCGGGTTCCGTCGTTTCTGATTCTTCGGCGGGTTCCGAGAACTCGATATCCAAATCATCTACCAGAAAGCGGACATCCATATAGGTCATCGAGATGGAGAACTTTTCGCGTAGACGATCTTGCACATCGGCAATCGAACAGCCCTCCTCTACCCAACCGGCAATTTCGGCGCGTTGTGAGTCGTTTACATTCATAGACACCTAGCCAGTGCAAGAAAGGAAGACAGTCAACACTCAAGAAACGGATAAACCGCAGGCAGGGCTAGCTCCGGTTGTGCGACAGTTGATGAATCAGGTAATCCACCGCGCGCTTCACGCTACAATCCTGCTCCATCATATTCTCTACCTGTTTACAGGCGTGAATGACCGTGCCGTGATCACGCCCACCGAAGGCCTCACCAATTGATTTCAGGGGGTCACTCGTCAAGGTCCGAGAGATATACATAGCAACCTGTCGCGGCACGACAATTGTACTTGTGCGACGACGCCCAACCATCTCTGCAAAGCGGATCTGATAGTAATCGGAGACCTTGTTTTGGATCTGTTCGACTGTGATCTTGGACGCTGCTTCTTCCAAAAACAAGTCACTGAGCAGACGCTCCACGGATTCCAAATCGAGCTGTTGATCGATCAGCGAGTTGTAACTGGCGATCCGGGTAAGAGCACCCTCCATCCGGCGGACGTTACGGCAAACGCGCTCAGCTAAAAACTCAAAGACCGGGTCTTCCAACTCGATACCACGAGCGGCCGCTTTTTTGCGAAAAATTGCGACCCGCGTTTCAAAGTCCGGTGCTTGAATATCCGTCACCAAACCCCACTGGAATCGTGAAACCAGACGATTTTCCAGACGCTCGATCTCATTTGCCGGACGATCACTGGCTAGAAAAATCTGACGGCCGGACTCAAAGAGATCGTTAAAAGTGTGAAAAAACTCTTCCTGCGTACTTTCCTTGCCGGAAAGGAAGTGAATATCATCGACCAGAAGGGCATCTACATTGCGGTAGTATTTGCGAAACTTAGACAACTTATTTTCCTGAATCGCACGGATAAACTCATTGGTAAATTTCTCTGTTGAAACGTAGGCGATATGAGCAGAGGGGTTATTGTTTAACATTTGATGCGCTACTGCATGCATCAGGTGTGTCTTGCCCAGACCCGTCTCGCCATAAACGAATAGCGGGTTGTAGGCTCGTCCGGGAGCATTGGCCACAGCTATGCTCGCCGCGTGGGCCAACTGGTTACCCGAACCAACGACAAAATTCTCAAATGTATTACGCGGGTTTAGGCGGGCCGGATCAATTGTCCGGCGCTGTCTATCAGAAGTAGCCGGCACATGCCCTCTGCCGTCCGTACCCCGGATTCCGTTGTTTGCAGGCCCATCCGTACCTGTCGGCACACCCGCGGCCCGCGAGGATGCATCTGCGGCGTCAGCTCTAGTGCTTGCAGCCACCGCTGCTCTCACTTCCACCGTGACCGGCATACCGCTAAGCGTGTAGGCCTGCTGGGCAATAATATCTGCATAGTTGTTCTCCACCCAAATAGCGTTAAAATCATTGGGTGCCTCGAGAATGATTCGGTCATCTCCCTGCTCGACACACTTTAGGTCGTCGAACCACATTTCAAATAAATCGGCGGGAAATAGGCTTTTAAGCTCGTTGAGTACGCTCTCCCAGAGTGAGAGAGAAGAAGCGGGGTCGGACATGTGCGTAGAGAAAATGGTTTTTATTCACACCGACCGCCTCTTTTGTTTCACCGAAGTGTTACACAAGTAAATCAGATTTGACGGAAAGAAGGGGGTGGAATTGAAAGTTTATGTATGGAAGTAAGGAAAACTTGCTAATCCGAAAAATAAAACCATAAGACCATACAAGGCAGGCACTTATGAATCTTTAAGGAAGAAAGCAAAGTTATTTTGTCAGTTTACTGTAGAATGCTTGTAGTAGATTGAAAGAGTAATTGTCACTTTAATGACATAAAAAAGTGACGGGATGAAGTGCTTGGCAAGGGCAACTTCTACACAAGTTATTCACATCGACTTACAAATAACTTTTCGCCACAAAATTTTAGGCAGCCTACTCAATGGGAACTGATTCATTACCCATTGAAAAAGCGGGTTTTCTGAATTTTAAACGACTCTCAAAAAACTTCCCGGATAGGCCGCATCCCAAAAAGAAAAAAAATTGGCATAAAAATTTTTTTATGTCCCTTGATTTTCCGCCATGTGCGAAATCAATCGCTGGTTAAATTCGGTAGCAGAATCGTGCCCCATCGCCTTGAGCGCATAGACCATAGCGGCCGCCTCAACGAGACGTGCCATATCTCTTCCCGGTCGCACCGGAATTTCCATTAAGGCTATCTTTAATCCAAGAATATCCATCCGCTTTTCTTCCAAACCGGTACGCTCTTCATGCATCCCCGGTTCCCAAGCAATAAAGTTAATCACTACATCAATACGTTTACTTAAGCGCACGGAACGAACACCAAACATCTCGGCAATATTGATGATACCCAGACCACGACACTCCATGTAGCCACGGCTTAATTCGGCCGAAGTCCCCATCAGTTCGCGGTCACTCAAGCGTTTCACATAAGTCAAGTCGTCTGCCACCAGACTATGCCCACGCTCAATCAGGGCGAGAGCGCACTCACTTTTGCCTACCCCGCTCTCACCACAAAGCAAGGTACCCGTACCTCGGATGTCGAGGAGCGTACCATGCAAATGAGACCGGGGAGCAAATTTTTCCTCGAGCAGCAAGGTTGCTTCCGTGATCAGTGTTTTCGACTTTAACGGACAACGAATCAAGGGCGTGTTATATTCATCGGCAAGTGCCCGCATAGCACGAGACGGAGCAAGGTTCCGCGAGAGGATCATGCAGGGAATTTTACGCTTAAGAACTTGTCGTATGACCGCGCTCTCTTCTTCGGAGCTGAGGTCGCGTAAATAAGCCATCTCCCCGGCACCAAATAATTGAATACGTTTATTAGCGAAATAACGGAAAAAACCGGTCAAAGCCAGTGCAGGTCGATTTATGCTACGTTCGCCGATCGTCTTATCCAACCCGCCGCCGCCGGCAACGAGTTCGAGTTTGAGTGGCTCCTTGAAGGATTCATAAAAGTCGCGCATTAAAACGGCTTCCACAAACGTAGCATTCGGTAAAGCTTTTCTAGGCATAAGGCAGCAATTTTCGCGGGATTTACAGGTTGAAATTCTCACCTAGGTAGAATTCTCGGCTTTTCGGATCATTGACCAAATAATCACTGGAACCTTCTGCGAGAACATCACCTTGGTGCATTAGGTAGGCACGATCAACGATCTGAAGCGTTTCACGCACATTGTGATCGGTGATCAGTACGCCGATGCCACGTTCTTTCAAACTCACTACAATTTTCTGCACTTCGCTCACACTTATCGGATCGATCCCGCTAAAAGGCTCGTCCATCAGGAGAAATTTTGGAGTGGTCACCAGCGCACGTGAAATTTCCAGACGACGACGCTCACCACCACTCAGCGTGTAAGCCTTTTGCTTCGCCAAAGGAGTCAACCCCAACTCTTCAAGATGCTCTTCGACGCAGTCATTGCGCTCAACTTTACTCATCGGTAGGGTCTCCGCAACTGCCCGAATATTCTGTTCGACCGTCATTTTACGGAAAACAGAAGGTTCCTGCGGTAAATAGCCGATGCCCCGACGCGCTCGACGGTACATTGGGAAACCGGATAAATCCTCCCCATCGAGCAAGACCTCCCCGCTGGTCGGAGCGATCAGCCCGACAATCATGTAAAAGGTAGTGGTCTTTCCTGCGCCATTCGGCCCGAGCAAGCCAACAATCTCGCCTCCAGAGATTTGCAGATCCACGCCATTCACCACTTGGCGTTTGCCATATTTACGGATCAGACCACGCGTCTGGATTTTTGCTGCTGGTTCAGAGTCCACCATGAGTATGCACGTTAGAAGAAAACAAAGAGACTGGGCAACTGCTATCCACTTTTAATCACCGGCGTTTTTGGGTTCCGTATCCAGCGCCGGCAGGGTGACACGCGCGCGACCGTCTCCCACCTCCAGACTACCCTCCACCCGGGCACGACGCTGCCCACGATTCAGAGTGATGCGATGGCCCTCCGCAGTGCCCTCTGCGTCGACCACTCTGGCTTGCCCGGTTAAGATCACGATAC